>JGI24695J34938_10000279_pt1 | contig 50166 bp, 40 predicted proteins | sample TergutCo191P3_FD_34938 | JGI IMG/M metagenome (IMG submission 34938)
CCTTATACTCTACCGCGCGTTTCTTATAATCAATACTGTATGCCATACTATTATTATCGGCATCCTGTTTAGTTTCTTAAGTTAATTTACTATAATACAAGTATAAACCCTGCCTTACTTACAATCCTTAAAGTTGAATTATTCATAGAAATACTCCTTCCTTTACGGTGTTAAGGTACCCGTAGACCTATATAAAAGCCTCATACAAGACTTTTTTAAAAATTATTAAACTCACTAATAGTGAGCATACATCACCAAAAGATAATTGTCAAGTTATAAAAATGGCATAAAATGCTTATGGTGTTTGTAACCGATTCATATTAATGAAGATAAAATTACGGCATATTTTAGCCACAAATATTCGGAACCATAGGCATTTGTTAGGCTATTCACAGGCAAAATTGGCAGAAATTGCTAATATAGCACCGGCATATGTTGCAATGATAGAATTGGAAAAGAAATTTCCTTCAGATAATGTTTTAGAACGTATTGCTAAAGCACTAAATATTGACCCAACTGAATTATTCTCGAAAACTTGTTATCCTGTAGAAGAAGTAAGAATATTACACAAGTCTGTTTTAGATGGAATTACTAAGGTTGTAAACACTCAAATTGCTAATTTTGAAAAAAGTAAATTTGTTTAATAATTTTTATTTTTTTTTATTCTAAACAAGAAATAGCATACAACAAGATGGCGGCTATATATAGTCTTGACATTGAACCTTCGGTTCAACCTATGGCTGCGTAAAATAAGGTTATGTAAGCAGGTTTATCCAGCGATACATAATTACTTTAAAAACCAAAATTTAATGCGCTGGATAAACTCGTCAATAAACATATTTAAAAATTCCTGCCATCTTAGCTGGCAAGGCTATGTATAGCTACCATTTTGGTATATTATTTTAGAATTTTTGGAATGGAGTTATATACAATCCCTAATTAAATTTTCAAACTCATCATTATTTATTTTTAATTTTTTTGTAATCGCTTTTATCTCGTCAAGCGTTTTGTCGTTTACAGGGATTTTGCCGTTTACGCGTTCTTTCATCATCTCCTGCGCGCGTTCTCCGTGCGTGTAGACGCGGCTGTGACTTTCGGCTTTTTTGCTGTCGCGCAGTTCCTGTAAAAATTTTGACAGATTATTTTTTATTAAATCCTTTTCGCCGAAAATGCCGTAGTCGACAGCCATAAAATAATGACAGATGCCGGTATGATCAATTTTTCTGTTAACATAATTTGAGGTCAGCCCGGATGAAAGCACAGCCGAAAAAATATCGACAATAATGCTAAGACCGTATCCTTTATGTCCGCCGTGAATTGTGCCCATGCCTCCAAGAGGCGCGATGCCGCCGCCAGCCTTCGCGATTATATTATCTATTACAGAAGCCGCGTCTGTGCTGGGTTTACCGTTTATATCAAGCGCCCAGTGATCAGGAAGGGGAGAGTTGTTTTTTTTATACACTTCGAGTTTTCCTCTCGGAACAACTGTAGTCGACGCGTCATAGGAAAAAAAGTACGGCATCGCGGGCATCGCGAGCGCGATCGCGTTTGTGCCTGTCATCGCCTGCGCGCCGAATGTCGGGACGCAAATCGCCTCTGTGTTTGTCATGCTGATACCGATCAAATCCTGAGAACACGCCATCTCTGTATAATAACTCGCGATGCCGTAGTGGTTAGAATTCCGCGTTGTGACTAAGCCGCAGCCTGATGTTTTGGCTTTTTCGATCGCGATGTTCATCGCGTATACGCCGGCAAGCTGTCCCATCGCCTTGTTCGCGTCAATCGTCGCGGATATCGCGGTTTCATGTATTATCCGCGGTTTCGCCTTTACATCAACCTGAGAGGACGTTATCTCATCATGGTAGCGGCTGAGCCTGTGAATACCGTGAGATTCTATCCCGTAAAGATCAGCCCTTAAAAGAACATCAGTTATTACAGCGCTTTCTTCAGCGGAAAAACCATAGGAAGAAAATAATTTTTCGCAGAAATTCCTCGCGCTGTTTGTCTTTATATACATTCCTCCCCCATATGTATAAATTTATTTTTTTATCAGCCTATCGCTTTTTTTAGCTCCTCGACTTTATCGGTTTTTTCCCAGGGGAATTCGTATCTGCCAAAATGACCGTAAGCCGCAGTTTTTAAATAAATCGGGCGGCGGAGATCGAGAGTTTTAATTATTCCCGCGGGGCTGAGATCAAATATATTTCCGCTTTCGAGAATTTTCTCAATTTTTTCTTCAGGGACTTTCGCGGTTCCGAATGTGTCTACCATGATGGAGACAGGGAAGGGAACGCCTATCGCGTACGCGAGCTGGATCTCGCAGCGGTCCGCGAGTTTCGCGGCGACAATATTCTTCGCGACATATCGCGCGGCGTAAGCGGCGGAACGGTCAACTTTTGTCGGGTCTTTGCCGGAGAACGCTCCGCCTCCGTGGCGTCCCATGCCTCCGTAAGTGTCAACGATAATTTTGCGCCCTGTAAGGCCAGAATCGCCAAATGGTCCGCCGATTACAAAACGGCCTGTAGGGTTTACATAATACCGCGTTTTTTTGTCAAGCAGTCCTGTCGGCTCAAGGATTGGTTTTATTATTTTTTCGATTACTGTTTCTTCAATTTCTTTGTAGGTTACATCTGGATCATGCTGATGAGATACCACAACAGTATCGATACGGATTGGCTTGAATCCCTCATACTCAATCGTCACCTGACTTTTTGAATCGGGGCGCAGCCATTTAATGGTATTATTTTTTCTGAGTTTTGACGCGTTCTGAAGGAGCTTGTGCGCGAGCATGATAGGAAGCGGCATCAGCTCTTTTGTCTCGTTACACGCGAACCCGAACATCATTCCTTGATCGCCTGCTCCCTGCTGTCCTTTAAACTTTTTAAGCCCGGTTCCAGAGACTCCCTGAGAAATATCAGGAGATTGATTGTGAATCATATCAAGGACAGCCATTGAGTTATAATCAAGACCGTATGAAGGATCTGTGTAACCGATTTCTTTCGCGATATCGCGCACCAGATGATGAAAATCAACAAATGTCTGCGTGGTAATTTCTCCGCCTACAAGCACAAGCGAAGTAGAAGTGAATGTTTCGCAGGCGACCCGGCTTTGCGGATCATCCTTTAAACAGGCATCCAGTATCGCGTCAGAAATCTGGTCGCAGAGTTTATCGGGATGTCCTTCGCCGACAGATTCCGATGTAAAGAAATATTTAGTGTTTTTCATTTTTTGCTCCTTATTACTCAATTTAATTTTCGCTTATTTTAATTATAGCATAGAATGATATGAAAAAAATAAAAAAAAACCGGCCTTTATAAGACCGGTTAAAAAATTATAAGCTGTTAGCGAGCTCTTTCATTTTATCCACGCCCGGATAATTGCGGGATTTTTCTATATCAGCGCATTCCAGGATCGCTCCCTTTATGGCTTCTCTCGCGCCCCTGCTATTCAAATTTCTTTGCAAATCAGGAATTGTCAGAACCATGCCTGGCGCTATTTTATCGGGATCGAGCACGACGCTTTTTGACGCGAGCATTATTACAGGGTAATAATATCCGTCAGGATAATATGCTGTCGCTATCCTGTATAATGTGTCGCCGCTTCGCACAGTGTGGCTCTGAGCTCCGTTCAGTATTAATTCATTTGAATATTTATCATATATCTGGACAAAAGCTTCTTCTATCGCTGTCGTTGGAACAACTGTCAGCGCTGATGAAGAAGAAGATGATGTTGTTTTACATGAAAACATAAACAATAAACAAACTGCCAATACTATCACTAACGTGATTTTTTTCATAATTTTTCTCCTTAAGTCAAATTACTTTTAATGAATTCATTTTAGTATCAGACTTTTTTATTTGTCAATAAAAATATTTTTTAATAAATTATTTAGCCGCGTATTTTATGAATTTAATTTAACTTTCATGTTTACCTGTTTTAATTTTGGCTATATAATACAGGAAGTAAATATTAGATACTGCGGTACCGCGTGTAAAGGAGATATTTATGGATAAACAAGCTGTCAATAAGCGGCTGCTCGGCGTTGTTGTTCCTGTGGGAGCGCTGCGCGCGGGAAACGGAATTGGAGTAGGCGAGTTTTCCGACCTTGCCGAATTCGCCCAATTATGTAAAAAAATGCGTATAGGGCTTATCCAGATTCTGCCTGTTAATGATACAGGTTACGAAAGCTCGCCGTATTCAAGTTTGACCGCGTTCGGTCTTCATCCGCTTTATTTAAGCATAGAACAGCTTGTTGAATTTCAATCAGCGGAAAAGACCACAAAAGATCGAATAAAAAAAGCGAAAGAAAATTTTAACGGATGTAGCAGATATTCTCCATATCTTATCATGAAAGAAAAAAAAGAGATATGCCAGGAGATCTTTCAGGTTAAAAAAGAGGATATTTTAAAAAGCGCGAAAGAAGGCGAATTATCAGAATGGATTGGGGAAAATTCATGGGTAAAAGAATACGCTGTTTTCAGAAGGTTAAAGGAAGTAAACGAGCTAAAGTCATGGAAGGAATGGAAAGAATATAAAACCGTAAGCCCTTCTGATATACAAAAATTATGGGATGATGATAAATTAAAAGAAGAACATATATTCTGGGCATGGATTCAGAAGGCGCTGGATGAGCAGTTTACCAAAGCGTCAAAAGCGATCGCCGCCGCCGGTCTTATCCTGGAAGGCGATCTTCCAATTTTAATGAATGATGACAGCTGCGATGTTTGGGCGAACCCTGAGATTTTTCACAAAGATTTGAGCGCTGGCGCTCCGCCTGATATGTACAGCCCCGAAGGACAGAGATGGGGTTTTCCGATATACAACTGGGAAGCGCAGGAAAAAGACAATTATTCATGGTGGCGCAAACGCCTGGCGTTAGCTGAAAAATATTATCAGGCGTACCGGATAGATCATGTTCTTGGATTCTTCCGCATATGGGCAAGCTCGCAGAGTGATAACACATCCGCGCTCGGCCGTTTTGTTCCGTATGTCCCTGTCACCTCAGGCGATCTTAAAAAACTTGGCTTTGATAAAAACAGAATCCGCTGGATAACCCTGCCGCATATTCCCACAGGCGAAGTCTGGGACGCGTTAAAGGATAACTGGGAATCTTTTTCCAAAAAGCCGTTAACTGAGGCTGATTTAAAATCCGCCGCCGACAAGATTTTTTCCAAAGCGCTTACGCGCGTAAATAATGAGGAACTTTGGAATTTCAAAAAGAAAATTACAGGCGAAAAAGATATTGAGGCTTTAAAACTGCATCCCGCCTGTCATAATTATCTGCTGAGAAAATGGAAGGACAGAGTTCTTCTTGAGTATAAAAAAGGAAAATTTTTCCCTGTCTGGTATTTTAGGGAATCAAAAGCGTATCAGAGTTTTTCTCAGGATGAAAAGATAAATCTTGAGGCTCTGCTGGAAAAACGCGCTAATAAATCCGAAAAAATCTGGGAGAAACAGGGAATGAAACTTCTCTCATTGTTGGTTGAGTCTTCTTCCATGCTGCCCTGCGCCGAAGACCTTGGCGCTGTTCCCCCGTGCGTTCCCAAAGTTCTGACAAAATTAAAAATTTTGGGGCTTCGCGTAACGCGATGGTTCAGGGAATGGGACAAAGAAGGGCAGCCTTATATCCCCTTTGATAAGTACCCGGCGTTAAGCGTCTGCACGCCCGCCGTTCACGACAGCTCAACTGTCAGAGAGTGGTGGGAGAATGAAGCTGATCAGGGGCAGTTCGCCGGTTTTATCGGCGTTCCGTCACTGCCTAAAATTTATAACCCGGGGACCGCGAAAATAATTCTTTCAAAATCGGCGGGCGCGAGGTCGAGGTTCAGAGTTTTTCAGATACAGGATATTCTGCATCTTTCCAATAACTGGTATTCCAAAAACTCAGGAGATGAGAGAATAAATGTTCCCGGTACATTTAATGAGTTTAACTGGGCTTACAGGCTTCCCGCTGATATTGGGGAAATCGCCAAGGATAAAGAGCTGATTCAAGCCGTTAATGAACTCAGTAAAATTAAACCCGAGAAAAATGGCGTAAGCTGACAAGCGAGGCTGTTCGGCAATCTTAGGTATTTTAATTTATTTTTCTTTCTGTTAGAATATTTCCGCGGGGAGCGCGCGCTTAAATAAGCGTAAGCATGGAGAGGGGAATGCCGGATCAATATATTTACAATTACGGAGACAGCGTTAAAGTTCTGCCCGCGTGGGCGGATGAACTCGCGAATAAATATCAGTCAAAAACCACAAACCTTTATATACTTCATGGAAACATAAGAGACTTTCTTCCGCACGAAAGAAAAGAAGGCGAGTTCTCATTTAAAAGAGTGCAGGATTATATATCCGAAATTTTATTCGGCAATGAAAAAATAATCGCGTACTTTGACTGCTCAAGGGGAATTACATTTTGCCTGCCGCACATGGAACAGAATTATCTCAAGGCGGCATCTGGATTCGCTGTAAATACTGATGTTGATAAAAGCGATTTCTTATCAAACGATCCTGTAAAAAGTTTTCCGTATCTTGAAAAATATTTTTTATCGCAGATATCAGAAGATAAACGAATCAAAGGCCGTAAGGTTTTAATTATCGATTTCGCGGAACACATAGTGCCCGCGGGCGAGTTAACGCGTTTATCAGATACCAACACTTTCTGCGTAGTGACATTCTCAAGATGGGCGACCGATCCAATTTTCAGTTACGGCGATATATCAATTATTCTGTTAACAGAAAATTTATCGGATATTTCCTCGCGTTTAACAGGCTCTCCATGGACAGTTAAAATTAACGTTCCGTTTCCTGACGCGAAAATAAGGGAAAGTTATCTGCGTTCAAGGGAAAGCGCCGGAAAACTTTTACTGGAACCCGGTCTTACTTCCGAGCGCCTCGCTTTAATTACATCGGGTTTAAACCTGATGAACCTGAACCTTTTGGCTTCCGAAAGCTATGAGAATGAAAAACCGATATCGCTTGAACTAATGCGGCAGAAGAAAAAAGAAATTATCGAGAATGGCGCGTGCGGTCTTTTGGAGTTCATGGAAACATCCTACGATCTTTCGCATGTTTCAGGGCATGAGTTTGTCAAGAAGCGTTTTAAAAACGCCGCGAAGGCGATAAAAAAAGGAAGACCCGATGTTTTACCGATGGGTTATTTAATCGCGGGTCCTGTGGGAACAGGCAAAAGTTTTATGGTCAGCGCGTTCGCGGGCGAAATTGGAATTCCGATGGTTAAATTCCGTAATTTCCGCACAAAGTGGCAGGGAGAGACAGAATCTAATCTTGAGAGGGTTTTAAATATTTTAATTGCGATGTCTCCTGTAGGAGTAATGATTGATGAAGCGGACGCGTTTTTAGGAGATCGCGAGAATCAGGGGGATTCCGGCACCAGTAACCGCGTGTTCGCGCAGATCGCTTCTTTTATGGGAAACACCGAGTACCGCGGGAAGATAATCTGGTTTTTGATCACCTGCCGCCCCGACCTTGTTCCCATCGATTTAAAAAGACAAGGCAGGGTAGAAGAACATCTGGCTCTTTTCTACCCTGAAACAAAAGCGGACAGAGAAGCTTTGTTTAATACGCTTGTCAGAAAGCTGGATTTGGATATCCGCAATTTTTCAATTTCTGATTTATTTAGAAAATACGATTACGAATATTCAGGCGCGGATTTGGAAGCGGTTCTTAAACGCGCGCAGCATATCGCCGCGATGGCTGATCGCGTTTTTGTAAAGCGCGAGGACATGGAAGAAGCGATGAGCGATTTTATTCCGTCCGCGAATACTCACGAGGTTGAGCTTCAAAACCTTGTCGCGGTTTTGGAATGTACGTCCAAAGAAATGATCCCCTCCCGTTTCCAGAAACTTTCGCGTAACAAGATAATAAGTGAGATTCAGGTTTTAAAAGCGGCGCTTCTTGGCGGACACTGATAAGTTTTTATGGATTTAAAAAATCTTCAATTTCTTTTGTTGATAAAGCGCGGTTTATTATTTGGTTTCCGTTTCTGTCTTTAAAATCCAAAACAAGAGTCTGACCTGCCATTTTTAAAAATGTTATTACTTCCCGCGGGATATCGTTTAGTGTTATGCCAAGATCAGAAATTATTTCTGAATTGCTTTTATCCTGATAACTTTGTAAATTAATGCCTGAAAGCGCTGAGGAATCAACATTAAACGACGCCTGAAGTCCGCCTGACGGAATTGTTTTTAGCGATTCAAAACGGATGCTGTTGTCTTTGACAGAAGCTGCGAGATGAGATGAAATGATATCGTTAATTTCCGCGTTAAAATTATCAACAGTTTTTTCTATCGCGAATGACGTTATTCTGCTGAAATTGGCTCTTATTACAACCGCGCCTATAATTAAAACAGTTACAATGACCATCGAAACAACAGCGTACACTGTTAGAATTATTTTTAATACTTTTCTCACATGAAGCTCCTATTATAATTATTAATAAATTTTTATTTTAATCAAGACCGCTAACTAAAGTCTATCTATAATGTGGATACATTATAGATAGATTACCTTAACTAAATCATGCCAAACAGCGCGAAATCATACTTTACAGGGTCTTCGGGGCAGAATTCGCGCAGATTCTCTGTTAATTCGATAACAGATTTTTTATCATTAGCTTTTCGCTTTAATAGGTTTAAACTTCTCGCGGCGCGGCTTACATGAACATCCAAAGGAACGTATAAGGAGGAAGGTTTAATTTTTTTCCATAAACCTAAATCCACAGGACCTTCGCGGGCGAGCCAGCGCAGAGTCAGATTCAGTTTTTTGCACGCGCTTCCCGTTTTGCCATCGCCGCCCGGGTTTGACACATGCCTTGAGAAAACGCCCTTGTTAGCGTCCGCCATTTCGCGGCGAAAGAGATCGAACGCCTGCCAGAGATTTCCGCGGGAAGCGAAAAGTTCTTCCATGTTTTTGTATTTCGCGTAACATAGCCTGAATCCGCGGCAGTAATATTTTAAATCGCTTTCAAAAAAGGTTCTGTGTATATTATTATTTTTTAATTTTTCGCAGCCGCCTGACATTACATAATCAAAAGGGCTCGATCCCATTAACGCGAAAATTTTTTCCGCCGAGCGCAGTATCAAATCGCGCCTTCCCCACGCGATCGCCGCCGATAAAAAAGCCGCGATTTCTATGTCTTCTCGCTTTTTATAGCGCCGCGGAAACTGAACAGGATCAAGCGCGATAAATTCTTTTACGCAGATTTTTTTATACCAGTAATCAAGCTTGTCTTTTGTATCCACTTAAATCCTTGAATAGTTCGGGGCTTCCTGCGTTATCTGCACATCATGCGGATGGCTTTCGCGAATGCCCGCCGCGGTGATTTTAACAAACTTGCGGTAATTGTTAAGTTCTTTTATATTTTTACAGCCGCAGTAACCCATGCCTTTGCGAAGACCGGCTGTCAGCTGATTCAAGAAAAATTTAAGCTCGCCTTTATAAGGCACCCTTCCTTCTATGCCTTCGGGGACAGGCTCTTCATCCTTGCTTATCTGGTAACGATCGCCCGCGCCGTCAGCGATAGCGCCGATGCTTCCCATTCCGCGGTATTCTTTGTAGATTCTGCCGTCGTAAATTATCTCGCTTCCCGGGGATTCTTTAAGACCAGCGAACAGATTTCCTATCATTACTACGCCGGCTCCTGCTCCTATCGCTTTTGTAATATCGCCTGAGAATTTTACGCCGCCGTCCGCGATAACAGGGATGTTCGATTTTTTCGCCTCCTGAGCGCATTCCAAAACAGCGGTAAACTGAGGCACTCCAATCCCCGCGACAACGCGCGTTGTGCAGATTGAGCCCGGTCCTATGCCGACTTTAACAGCGTCAGCCCCCGCGTCAATTAATTTTCTTGTTCCTTCTTTTGTCGCTACATTCCCTCCGATGACAGGGATTTTATATTCCTTTTTTATCCGCTTGACGGCTTCCATTACATTTTTTGAATCACCGTGCGCGGTGTCAAGAACGACATAATCAACTTTTACTTTTTTTAATAATGGCATGCGCGCTTCATAGTCCTGAGGCGAAACCGCCGCGCCTACTATGAGCCTTCCGCCTTTATCAACCGCCGCGTTGGGAAAATTCTGGTTCTTTTCCATATCGGTTACAGTGATAAGACCTGTCAGTCTTCCTTTAGAATCCACGACAGGCAGTTTCTCAATACGATGCTCGCTGAACTTTTCAAGCGCTGATTCGACAGTCGGCTCTCCGCTGACTACGATTAAATCGCTTGTCATGACATCCGTTACAGGAAGAGAATCGTCGCGGCAAAAACGCAGGTCGCGGTTTGTGATGATACCTTTGAGCGTTCCTTCTGTGTCAACAACCGGAAACCCGGAAACGCCGAATGTTTCCGCTAAAAGCCGCACATCGCGGACATGAGCGTCCCGCGGGACTGTTACCGGAGACTCGATTATCCAGTTTAAAAAACGCTTTACATTCGCGACCTGACGCGCCTGTTCTTCGGGGTTAAGATTGCGGTGAATAACTCCGGTTCCGCCTTCTAAAGCGATCGCGATTGCCAGTTTTTCTTCTGTCACCGTATCCATCGCCGCGGAAATTACCGGAACATTCAGGTTTATTCCGTCGCATAATACAGTTTGTATATTACATTCTTTTGGCAGGATTTCAGAATAGCCGGGTATAAGAAGAACATCGTCATAAGACAGACCTTCGGTAAAATTAATAGCTTCCATGTTGGATTATGTCTTTTTTAAAAATTTGTGTCAAGTGAGCTTTTTTAATACTTTACTGGTTTAAAAAAGTTTTATAGGATATTCATTTATTGATGATGTTTTGACGTGATTTTTGTTACATTTGAAATTGATAATATTATAAAAAAAATTGAAATCCTATGGACATAATATTAATATTGTGGTAAATTGAAGAATATACATTATTTTTATATATACTGAGGCGTTTTATAAATTTTCTGTCTTAGTATAAAAGGAGTTTTAATGAAAAATCTAAAATCATTGGCTTTCAGTATCGCGGTGTTGCTGATTGCGGTCCTTACCGGGTGTAAGTCCATGCAGCTTGTTGATATTGATCGTGAAAATGTCTTAGGTCCCGCTAGGGTACGACAGGGACAACAAATTGATCCCAGAGAAATCACTATTAACGGTCTCTATAAAGACGGAAGCTGGAAAGTTGTAGAAGTCAGACAGAACCAAATCACTTTTAATAGTCACACACCGGGACCTCAATTAGTAAGAGTCAGAGTTGGTGGATTGTCAACCAATCAGGAAGCCACTTTTATGACAGAAGTTATGGCGCTGCGTTCATTGACTGTCGCGTCTCCGCCAAGAGTCACGCTTTTTAAAGAAGGACAGGAACCTGATCCCGCGTGGCCGGGTCTTGAGATACGCGGTGAATGGGATCAAATGGGAAGCCATAAAATTGAGCTCAATTACCTTGAGATTACAGGACACATGAAAGATCAGCCCGGCAGACAGGTTGTCAGGGTTACATACGAAGGAATACAGACAACTTTTGATATCGATGTTCGCGGCATGGCAAGCTTAAATATTCTTCAACCGCCGACAAAGGTTGATTATTTCCAGGGCGACACTCTTGATCTGACAGGTCTTACAGTCAGAGGCGTATGGGGCGATGGTATCCCCGATGAAACGCTTACTATTGTAAGGAGTGACGTTACAGGATATAACGGGAATGACGTAGGCGTTCAGCGTTTAACGGTTTCCAAGAATGGCAGGAGCGCGAACTTTGATGTTGAGGTCATGGGGCTTTCAAGTATTGTGCTGGAAAAACCACCAACCAAAACCGACTATTACGTGGGAGAGGCGTTAGACCTTACAGGTATCGAGGTTACCGGCAATTACACAGGCGCGGATCCAACCAAGAGAAGATCAGTTCTTATTCCTATAGAGCAGCTTTCAACAAGCGGTTTTGAGTCTAACCGTACCGGCAGGGCGCAGAGAGTAACAGTCATAGTAAGAGGGCAAACAGCTAACTTCTTTATAAACATCACCGAAGCGCCGCCGCAAGCGCCGCAGTAATTAATAGGGCGTAAATGCTCTTTTCTAAGTTTAATTAAGCTTACAGCTCCGTCTTTACAGGCGGAGCTTTTTTATTTGATGATTGTAGCTGTTACCATTTTAAGAATTTTACCACGAACCACACTAACTCGTACCTTCTGTACGCGCACGAACATTTGCTTTGATATCGAATTGCATGTTCGAGTCGTTCGTGTGGTTAGTGGTTAATATTATGTAAAAAATTATCACAATCTATATAATAAACATCAAGCGCTATCTTTCGAGTTTTCGGTAGACGTACCTGTGCGGGCTGTCGGCGGCGGAACCGAGTTTTTCTCTTCGCCACCCCGCGTATTCCGACCAGTTGCCATCGTACCATACAACTTCGTTGTCCTCAAAAGCGAGAATGTGCGTGACAATTCTGTCCAAAAACCACCGGTCGTGGCTTATGACAAGGCTTACTCCCGCGAATACATCCAAAGCTTCCTCAAGCGCGCGCAGAGTGTTTACATCAAGATCGTTTGTCGGCTCGTCAAGCAGGAGAACGTTAGCGCCCTCTTTTAACATCATCGCGAGATTTAATCTGTTGCGCTCTCCGCCGGAAAGCACTCCGACTTTTTTTGATTGATCCGCGCCGGAGAAATTGTACCACGCGCAATAGGCGCGCGAGTTTACTTCCCTTGCTCCTTCGCCCGCGCCGATTTTTATCAAATCCTGTCCTCCTGAAAGCTGCTCCCATACGGTTTTATCGCCGTCCAATTTATCGCGCATCTGATCCGCGTAGCCTAAAAGTACGCTGTCACCTAGCCTTAAAACGCCTGAATCCGGCTTTTCGCTTCCTGTGATCAATTTAAAAAGCGTCGTTTTTCCCGCGCCATTGGGGCCTATGATGCCAACGCAAGCTCCGGGCGGAACAGTAAAACTCATATTGTCAAATAACAGACGCTGCCCGAATGATTTGGAAAGTCCTTCCGCTTCTATTACAAGCCTGCCAAGGCGCGGGCCCGCCGGGATTGTGATTTTATTATTCTGCGAGGAATTTTTTGATCTTTCGCGCTCATCGTCCTGATACAGTTTTTCATAATTTGAAATTCTCGCCTTACTTTTCGCGTGACGCCCTTTAGGGCTCATGCGGATCCACTCAAGCTCGCGCTGTAAGGTTTTACGGCGGTCGCTCTCGCCCTTTTCCTCCTGAGCCATTCGCTTTTCTTTTTGTTCAAGCCAGCCTGTGTAATTACCTTTCCACGGAATACCCTCGCCGCGGTCAAGTTCAAGTATCCAGCCCGCGACATTATCAAGAAAATAGCGATCGTGGGTAACCGCGATGACTGTGCCTGAGTAATCTTTTAAATGGCGCTCAAGCCACGCGACTGTCTCCGCGTCAAGGTGGTTTGTCGGCTCGTCAAGTAACAGGATGTCCGGCTTTTGAAGGAGCAGGCGGCATAAAGCGACGCGGCGCCTCTCGCCTCCTGAGAGATGATCGACACATTCATCGCCGGGAGGGCAGCGAAGCGCTTCCATCGCGAGTTCCAGTCTTGAATCAAGATTCCAGCCGTCAGCCTCCTCGATTTTTTCCTGAAGCTGCGCTTGCTTCGCGCCGAGCTTGTCGTAATCAGCGTCAGGGTCTCCAAACGCTTCGCTTACTTTGTCGAACTCTTCCAAAAGCGAAACAAGCTCACTCGCGCCCTGCGATACAATTTCTTTGACGGTTTTACCCGGCTCAAGATACGGCTCCTGTTCCAGAAACCCGATTGTAAATCCCGGGCTTATTGAAATATCGCCTGAGTATTCCGTATCCGCCCCCGCGAAAATTTTTAACAAACTCGATTTGCCGGAACCGTTAAGACCGATAACTCCGATTTTCGCGCCGTAAAAATAAGATATGCTGATATCTTTTAATACCTGTTTGGTTCCGTGTTTTTTTGAAACCTTATACATAGTGTAAATTATTTTTTTATCATCTGTTGACATAGGAAAATCATACCATAGGCTGATGAATTATTACAGGTATAAAAGGTATATACAATTTTTTTATTTATACCCGCATTCAAAGTCTGTAAACTCGTTAAATTCTTTTCCGTTTTGGCTGTAAAGGCACAAAACCACTCCCGTAAATCCTCCCGCTACCTCTGATGATAAATATTTTGTTCGCGCGCTGCCGAGTTTAATTTCTTTGCTGTTTTCAATGTAATAAAAATCATAATTTAACGCGCTGGATCTAATAATGAACTCAGCCTCGTTACGCGAAAAGGGAACAGACGCTTTTAAATATTTTATGTCGCCGATGTTTAATTTTAGCGTTATACTACATTCGCCCGCCGCGTTAGCCGCGCGGTTTTCGTTTGTCAGCGCGAGATCATAATGATGATTCTCGTCCATGTAAAGGGAAATGCCTGCCTCCCCGTCAATGGTTTTTACTTTTAACGCGAGTTCCATGTCAAAATCCATCTGATGAAGGCAGATAAATGAAGGCGCGCCGCCTTGGGTATCCAATGTATCGCCAGAGCTTTTTATTTTTAAAAGATTTTTTTCTAAAATATAATTTTCATTTTTTCGCGTTCTTATAAATTGCCAGTTATTGTTCCAATCCGTATTCGCGAATGTGTAAACATTCTTAAATTCCTGCTTTACATTCAACGGGATTCGATCAGTTTCAATTTCGAGTCTCGCGGTTCCGTCCGCGGCTGTAAACCAATTCTTGTCATCAAATGTTACGGGAATAAGACATATTTCCCTTCCTAAATGGTGATAAGTCATCCATTGATCAATTTGACGAAAGGCGAGCGCGGTCATCCACCAGCTGCCTGAGTAATCCTCGATTAAATCGCCGTGCCCGATTCCCTGCAATTGATAGCCGCCAAGGTTGCGGTTTGTTAATACAGGGTTGCGCGCGTAATCTGTAAACGGGCCATAGGGATTATCGCTTCTCGCGTATGTGACCATGTGACCGTATTCGGTGCCGCCTTCCGCCGCCATAAGATAATAATAGTTTTTTATTTTATATAAATGAGGAGCTTCAAGATACCTGCCTCCGGTACCATGCCAGATAACTTTGCTTTCTGTCAGTTTTTTCCCGTCAGAAATATCAATTTCGCATTGTAAAATAGCGCTTACGCCTTTCGCGTCTGTGCCGTTGCTTGTAAAATATGTTTTACCGTTTTCAAAATACAATGAAGGATCGATGCCGCCCTGATCCACAAAAATAGGCTCTGACCAATGGCTGTAAATGTCATCTGTCCATACGTAAAAATTTCCGCCCCTCTTGTGTCCAACGTTTGTTGTTACCATATAAAAACGGCCTTCATTGTACCGGATTGTCGCGGCGTAAATTCCGCCGGAACTTCCGACATTATCTAAAGGAACCTGAGACTCGCGCGTAAGGCAAAAACCGATTTGCCGCCAGTTTATAAGATCGCCGCTTTCAAAAAGCGGAACGCCGGGGAAATATTGGAAGGAGCTCGCTACAAGATAATATTTTCCGTTCGCCTTGCATATACTCGGATCGGGATAATACCCTTTAATTACCGGATTTTTATATACCATAAAATAACTCCTTTTATCATTTGACATTATATTATATTTTTTATAGAATTAACATCTGCATTTTTATTATTCTAAAATTTAATAATTCATAAAATACGGAGGTTTTTATGCCCGCGGTTGTTGAGGATTTTGTATCATGGAGTAATAAATTTGAATGCGGAATAAAATTAATCGATGATCAGCACAAAGGACTTGTCGATCTTGTTAATGAAATGTTTAAACACGTAACAGGCAACGCGGTTCAGGAGCGTAATTATTTTAATATTGTTATTCAGGAAGCTGTTAGTTATGTAAAGGTTCATTTCGCTACAGAAGAAAAAATGATGATAGCGACAAAATTTTCAGGGTATCAGGAACATAAAAAAGAACATGAAAGTTTTATTCTCGCCGTTATTGAAAATATCAAAGATTATGAATCAGGGAAGAGGCACACGCTTTCTTCATTTACGCGTTTTTTGAAAGACTGGATTTTATCGCATGTCGCGATGATGGATAAAAAATATTTTGATTATTTCAGCACAATCGCCACGCGTAAAGCGGACGGTAAATTAAGCATAAGCAAAGAAGATCTCCCCGTTTAATTAAAACTGTTTATTTTAAAACCGTGCGTAAACTCACGGTTTTTCGCCGTTTAGGATATATATTTCATTTTTTTGGATTATATATACATTCTATATATATAAAAATTAGTGATATTACTTTTATTTTTTATTTAATTAATAAAATTATTGACTAATAAATATTATTTTTATATACTCCCTGTTTGTAAGCGTAAAAATTTGGAGAAAATTTTAGGAGGAATACTGGGAGATATTATTCTGGGGGTAACAGGGACAGCTATTTAACCTGTAAAAATTAACCGCGGTGTTTTCCGCGTAATAGCAATGAAAATAATTAAAATTTTTAAGGAGTTTGAAAGTGAATAAAAAGTTTTCTATCGTAATGGTTATCGCTATAGCAGCGGTTGTATTATTTGCTTCTTCGTGCAAAACAACTGATGTAACTTTAGAATGGGGTAATGATGGATATTTTGGGCGGCAGATTGTCACGCCCGCGAAAGATTTTACTACTCTTGGGTTAGTGTTTACAGAAAAAGAGCATCAATTTAATCCCAAGGAATATTTCAATGGCGAGACATTCACCTATCAGGCATTACTGCAGGAAGCGCAGAAACTTGGCGCGGACGCGATCATTAATGTCGCGATTGATCACAGAAAAATAAAAGAGTCAGATACAACAACTATATTATTCTTTAAAAAAACAGTAGATGTCAGGAAGGAAGTTTGGTACGGTTCCGCTTTAGCTATCAAATTTACAAGTACTCTGGAACACAATGAAACAGTTGTAACAACAGTTCGCGATGGCATTACAGTTACTGAAAAAGGAGTGGATACGCCTATTATTAATTCCGGCGCTGGAGCTACTCTGGCTAATTTGCAGGATAGATCAGGGGTTGTTAGCGGCGCTTTAGGCAGCAACAGCGCGAACAATGGCGCGGGCGGCAATATATTCAGCAGATTTTTTGGCAGAATTTTCAATCGTAACAGATAATTAGATTAAAATGGCGGGGATCCTCCATGAACCCCCAAGTTCATTCCCGCTGTTTTTTTACGCGTTATTAATTTGAGTTGTTCGATAACTTCAGTTTTTGTACCTCGCGGTTATACGCGGGGTTTTTTTTTATTATAAAAAAATTTAAAATATAATTATGTCGCTTAACTGGAAAGAAATTAATTTAATTTTAAATGAACTTGATCTCCAAGGCGCTCAAATTCAAAGCGCGGTACAAAGCGCCTACGATGTTATTGTTTTTCGTATTCATAAAACGGGAAAAACAAAACAGGTTTTAATATCATTAAGCTCAGACGCGTGCAGAATACATGAAACTTTCAGGGCTGTCCCTAAAAGCGATAAACCCCTGCGTTTCGCGCAGTTTCTGTCATCAAAAATTGTTAACGGCTGGATCATTCAGGCGAGGCAGCTTGACGATAACCGGATTATTCATTTAAAGGTAAAACATAAGGACACTGTTTTTAATTTATATATAAGGCTGTGGTCAAACGCCGCTAATTTTATTGTCACAGACGAGGAAGGCATTGTGTTAGACGCTATGCGCCGCCTTCCAAAAAGAGGAGAGGTTACCGGAAAGCTTTTTTCCGCTGATTCTGTTTTAAAGCGCGATCATTTAAAAAATATAAAGCCTGATCAAAAAGATGAACATCCGGCGTCAGACGATCCCCGGCTAAAAGAAAAAAAGATAAAAATATTCGAGATCCGCGATATTCCGGGCGATGAATCCTTTAATAAAAAGATCGATGATTTTTACGCGTCACAAGGCGGCGCTCTTTCCCTTGAAAGTCTAAGGGAACAGCTAAGGCGCGGTTACGAAGGAAGTTTAGCACGTATTAACGCCGCGCTGGAAAAATTAAAAGAAAAGGAAAGGTCTTTTGAAAACGCGGAAAAATTTAAAATTTACGGCGATTTAATTTTATCGAATATAGCGTCAATTAAGCCAGGCGATAAATGGCTTGAGGTAAAAAACGATAACCAAACAATCCGCGTTGAACTTAATTTTAAAACAGGCGATCGAAGCGAAAGCGCGCGTTTTGATCGCGTAACTCCCGCTATGGCGGCAGGCAGATATTATGAGCAATACAGGAAAGCCAAAAACGGCCTTGGCGAAATTCAAAGAGAAATTCAGGACAGCGAAAAAGAACTGAATGATATATCTGAAAAACTTGATAAACTGTTAAGCGAAACCAATCCATTAATTCTCGCGAAGCTTTTAAGGCATGGCGGCGCTTCCTCAGGCGCGAAACTTTCTAAAAAAGAAAAAACGCGCCCGGGACTTTCATTTAAAAGAGGCGAATGGCTCATCCTTGTTGGAAGGGACGCGCGCGAAAATGACGAGCTTTTGCGCCGCCATGTAAAAGGAAACGATATGTGGCTTCACGCGCGCGATTACCACGGCTCTTATGTTTTTATCAAGCAAAGAGCCGGCAAATCAGTCCCCCTTGACATTTTGCTTGACGCCGGTAATCTCGCTATTTTTTATTCAAAGGGGCGCAATAACGGCGAAGGCGATCTTTTTTACACGCAGGTAAAATATTTACGCAGAGCGAAAGACGGCCCCAAAGGCCTTGTTATCCCCACACAGGAGAAAAACCTGCGCGTAAAACTTGATGATAAAAGGCTCCGTTCTCTTGAGAATTGCAGAGTGTAATGGAATTTTTATTTCGAACTTTGAGGCTGGTTATCTTTTTATCGGGCATGCCTGACTCGAACAGGCGACATCTTGGTCCCAAACCAAGCGCGCTACCAACTGCGCTAATGCCCGTGAATTTTCATTTTACATTTTTTGGCATGGAGCGTCAAGGCGGACTGTTCTCCTACTGCTCAATCTCCGGCAGGTATTGCCAGTAACGTTTTGGCATGAATTGACGCTGTAAATCCGGATTGTCGCGATCTTCGTTATTAATTGTCTTGTGATAGTGTTTCCATAGTTCCTCCCATTCGTCATCGCGGGGATTTAAATCCGATCGCGCGGAATCAATGTCATAAAAGCTTGTCCTGAATTTCCCTCCGGGCTTTCTGCTAAGGCGCAAGTTTCGTTTCTCATCTATAACAGTCCACGCGGTTTCGCCGAAACGGGATGTTAAATACTCTCCAAGAGCAGGAAGCGTAAAATGATCAGGGGAGCATTTCGCGATAAATTCACCTTCGCTGTTTGGATTAAAACGCAAAAGACCCATAAGCCTATCAAGTTCGCGAAAAACTTTATAAGACGCGTTTAACATAATTTTTGTATCAGAGTCAACCCGGTTGTTAACTTTTAAATTGGCTATTTTTCTTTTTTCTTCTATATCGCGGTCCATTTTTAATATCGCGTAAATATTTTTTCCGTACGAAATAATATCTTTTTCTATAGGAAGCTCGCTAAGCCACGCGTGCAGCAGCGTATCAAACGCGTTAAACGACAGATCAAAAATATTTTTCGCGCATTCATCGTACGCGCCAAGTGAAGTTTTATTAAATCCGCGCGAAAAATAAGCGTTAGCGAATTCTATATCCGCCTGTTCGTATTTTCTGATAACGCGCCGCGTTTCATTACCTGTTAAATTAAACTTTTCATCTTTATTTAATTGATTATCGCTGCCGCTGATTAATAAAAACAGCTCATTAAGGCTAAAACTCATTTTTTAAAAATCAAAAAGCGGAAGCTGAAGCCCCGCTCCGTCTGTGTCAGCTAACAGTCTTCTGATGCGCGCGGGATCGTCCGGGCGCTCAAAGTATTTGCCTCCCGCTGTTAAAAAATATTTGGCGCGTTTAAAAGCCGCGCCAATCCTGTAAAGATTTTCCATGGATAGGCTGCGCGAACGGCGCGATTCAATTATCCGCCGCGCTGTTTTCGCGCCGATTCCCGGAATCCGAAGAAGCGTTTCGTAATCCGCGCGGTTTATCTCGATTGGGAAAAAATCTAAATTGTTAAGCGCCCAAACTGTTTTTGGATCCAAATGCGCGTCCAGAAAAGGCTGCTCATCAGATAATATTTCACTCGCTTTAAAATGGTAAAAACGCAAAAGCCAGTCAGCCTGATAAAGGCGGTGTTCGCGCACCAAAGGAGGTCCCGCGGTGTCAGGCAGGCGGGGATCATAGCGTTTTTCCCTGTAAGCTAAACTGCCCGGATGAATAAACGCAGAGTAATAAACGCGTTTAAGAGAAAACTTATTGTAGAGCGAACTGGTTAAGTTTATGATCTGTTTATCATCTTCGCCAGTCGCTCCCACAATAAGTTGAGTACTTTGTCCCGCGGGAGAAAACCAGGGGGAGGAGGTTTTACCCTGCGGAAGAAATTTAGCTTGACGGCGCGAATCTTCTGTCTCAATTCTTAAATTGGAAAAATCATTCATCGCGCCAATTATGTCTTCTTTTGATTTTTCCGGAGCGAGGCATTTTAAGCTTTTTTCTGTTGGAAGCTCGATGTTTACGCTGAGCCTGTCCGCCCATTTTCCGGCTTCGCGGATCATTTTTTCGCCTGTGCCGGGGATCAATTTTAAATGTATGTATCCGCCAAAACCCATTTCGGTGCGCAGTGTTTTCGCGGTTTCTGTTAATTTTTCCATTACGATATCAGGGTCCGCGAAAATCCCGGAGGACAGGAAAAGTCCTTCGATATAGTTGCGCTTGTAAAACTCGCGTGTAAGCTCAGCGAGCTCCTGCACTGTAAAACTTGATCTTTTAACATCAGCTGACGCCCGGTTTACGCAGTAGGCGCAGTCATATTTGCACACATTGGAGTAAAGCACTTTTAGAAGGCTGACGCACCTTCCGTCCTGAGTCCAGCTATGGCAAACGCCTGTTGGCAAAGACGCGCCAAATTTTTTTCCGGAGCCCTGAAACCCGCTTGAGCCGGATGTCGCGCAGGAAGCGTCATATTTCGCCGCGCCTGAAAGCGTTGTAATTTTTTCGTGAAGTTCACGCGTTCCCATGAAAATCACTATACAATAGTGTAGATAAATTGTCAAGACTTTTTAATTTTTTCTGAGTACGTGTTGGCAACGCGCCCTTTTAATTGTTCCGGATAATAGCTATAATAGTATCATGCGAGAAAATTTACGCGCTATAAATGATCCGCGCCTGTCATGTGAAGAGCGTATTTCTTCGTTAAAAAATTATTATGATTGTTCTTTATCAAAAAAAACCGGAAATGGTGAAATCAACAATCATATACACACAATTTACAGTTTTAGCCCGTATACTCCGGCGATGGCGGCTTTAAAAGCCTATGAAGCGGGGCTTGAAGCGGCGGGCTCTGTGGATCATGATTCTATCGCGGCGGCAAGCGAGATGCTGGACGCGTGCGCTGTTTTGGGAATAGGCGGATGCGTCGGGTTTGAAGCGCGCGTAAGTTTTAAAAAGGACAGGGACGGGAATCCTTCGCCGTTCGCGTCAAAAAAAATCAATAATCCGGATTCCGAAGGTTTGGCTTACATGACTGTTCAGGGGATTCCAAGGCAGTCTATAAAAAAAGCCGCGGAATTTCTCGCGCCAATCCGGGAAGAAAGGCTTAAGCGATCCAAAGCGATGACAGTTTCAGCTAACGTTTTGCTGAGAGAAGCGGGTTTACAGGAAATTGATTTTGATCGCGATGTTTACGGTATCTCGCAGTTCGCGAAAGGAGGGGAGATAACAGAGAGGCATCTTCTCGCCGCCGCCGCGGAAAAAATTATTATTAAATACGGCAAAGGACAGGATTTAACTGACGCTCTAAAACAAAAAATGGGAATAACTGTTGATCCAAAAATCGCGTCACTTTTACGCGATAGTGAAAATCCTCATTATCTTTATGATCTTTTGGGCGTTTTAAAAACAGGGCTTCTTCCCCGCGTTTTTATTCAGCCTGATGAAAATGAATGTATAAGCGCGATTAAAGCGGCAGAGTTCGCTTTATCAATCGGCGCTATTCCTTCTTACGCGTATCTTGGCGATATAGAAGAATCTGTTACAGGCGATAAAAAAGCTGAGAAATTTGAAGATGATTTTATCGAAGAATTATTTGACTTAATTTCCGCTTTCGGATTTAAAGCGGTTACATATATGCCGCCCAGAAATACGCTCAAGCAGCTTTTAAATGTTCAGCGTCTTTGCGATCAGAATAATTTTATGGAAATATCCGGCGTTGATATTAACAGCTCGCGCCAGTCTTTTAACTGCCGCGAGGTTTCGCGAAAGGAGTTCCGTCATTTAATTGACACTACATGGGCTTTAATCGCGCACGAAAAACTCAGCGGCGTTGACGCGCGTTACGGGCTTTTTTCTTTTAATAATCCGATCGCGGCTCTTGATTTAAAAGAAAGGCTGGCTTCATACGCCGAGTTCGGCAAAAAATTTGATTTATTTAATCCTGATGAATCAGCGGAAAAAGCCGCGGTTGAAATTGATAAAGGAAATTATTAACATTGTAATATAGAAAAAATATCGGAGTACAATATGACTAACGGATTTATTGGCGCTCTTATAAGAGGGCTTTGTATTGATGTAACAGGAAAGCCTCACGCTGTGGTTTTTAATGACTGGGAAGTTGTCGTCCCAAAAAACGCGTTAAAAATTGAAATAAACCCCGCGGAAAATGAAAAATCCGCCGCTTTAATTGTCCGCGATTTATATAAAAAATGGCTGTTAAATAATCCTGAACAGGACGGAAAAACGCCTATTCCCTCATGCGCCGCGTTGACAGCTAACGGAAAAAATCTTGGCGTATACTGGATCGGAGAAAATATCGACTGCGCGCGCAAATGGCAGGAAGAAAAAAACGGCTCTCATTTAGTTGAATATCACGCGCCTGATTACGAATTCATTATTCCGGAAAAGCGCGCTGATGTAGTAAAAAATAAAATTGCTTTGGTTACAGGCGGCGCCCAGGGGATAGGCGAGGAAATTGTACGCAACCTCGCGGCATGCGGCGCTTTTGTTTTTATCGCGGATTTAAATCTCGATGGAGCAAAAAAACTCAGCAAGGAAATTAATTTAAAGGAAGATCGCACAGCGTCGGCTCCGCTTCAGGTGAATGTGTCAAATGAGGAATCAGTGCAGGCGATGTTTGAAAGCGCCGCGGTAATCGCTGGAGGACTTGATCTTTGCGTCAGCAACGCCGGGGTATTAAAAGCCGGCAGCGTGCTTGATCAGGATATCGCTGATTTTAAATTTGTCACCGATATTAATTACACTGGTTTTTTTGTTATCTGCAAATTCGCGGGGCGCCTTTTGCGGGCGCAGAACCTTACGGCTCCCGCGTGGATGACAGACATTATTCAGGTTAACTCAAAATCCGGTTTGGAAGGCTCTAATAAAAACGGAGCGTATGCCGGAGGAAAATTCGGCGGGATAGGACTTACCGCGAGTTTCGCGATGGAATTAATCGAATTCGGAATAAAAGTAAACGCCGTGTGCCCCGGTAATTTTTTGGACGGCCCGCTTTGGTCAGACCCTGATAAAGGACTTTTTGTTCAATACTTAAAACAGGGAAAAGTTCCCGGAGCTAAAACTATAAATGATGTACGCGCGTTTTATGAATCAAAATCGCCGATGAAAAGGGGCTGTACCGGAAAAGATTTAGCGCGCGCGATTCTTTATATCATAGAGCAGGAATACGAAACCGGGCAGGCTGTCCCTGTAACAGGCGGACAGATAATGCTGCATTAATTGAGCTTGTTATAAAAACAGAAAAAATCATTTATACAAAACTGCCAATACAGCATATACAGAAAGCCCCGTCAGCTAGGATAGCAGAAATTTGTAAAAGTGTTTTGTGACGAGTCCGATGCTCCCGTTCAGGCAGCTAAAATTATTTCTATGTAAATACTTTTTTTGATATCATTATAACATCGGACTTGATGACACGACTAACGTAAATGCTGCTATAGACGCTGCCGAGGCTTCCCGCCTATGCCGTATTGGCTATTTACTGAGCTTTTTTCAAAACTCGGTTAGTTTATCAAAAAGCTCTCGTAAAACCGTCCAAATAGCCGGTTTTACTTCAAAATCTAAGGTTGCTTTTTCAAAAACTGAAGTTTTGAAAAAGCCTCTATTTATAAATTATTTGTTAATGTTTCATAACAGTCTCTGTTAATATTCATTATATAATATCAATATATGGCGGCTGTATTCAGCCTTGGAGGCGTCTATGGCTGCGTCAAGTAAAGTTGTATAGGCAAGTCTGTCCAGCGATACAATATTATTTTATAAAGAGAAATTTATTACGCTGGACAGACTCGTCAGTAAACATGTTTAAAAATTCCTGCCATTCTAGCCTCTCAAGGTTGTGTACAGCCGCCATATTTTTTATAATTAAAAAAATATTTAACAGAGGTTTTAAAACAGCCTCGATTAATTAAAATTTAATCAAATCGCTTACTTTGACTGCTTCCCCGGAGGCGATGGATTTGTTTCCGGCTACTCCTGTAAGTATTGAGTATACTCCGTCGATATGCGAGGCGGCGCGTTTGAATCTGTCAGGCTCGGGATCGCCGAAAATGTCGTTTAACATAACATTGTCGCCGCCGCCGTGTCCGCCGGCTCCTTCGGAAAATTCAATTTCGTAAGGTTTTCCGAACATCGGATAAAATATAATATTTTTTCTGTCAATCGCGCCTTCTTCACTTTTATCGCCTCCAGCGTTAATGTAGGTTTTCTCCCTGACGCTTACCTCGAGCCTGCCTTTTGATCCGTTAAACACAACATTGTATCCTTCCCATGGCATATAGGAGTTAAGCGAGTATGTTAAAATCGCGTTATTTTTATACCGGACTAAAAGCCCCATAGTGTCTTCTATTGATATGTCTTCGGAGAAAACGCTGCGATCGCGGATATAGCCTGAATCACCCTCCGCGTCCAGATACAATGATTTTAACTGCTCATTATTTTCTATATCGATCGCGAACGGATCGTTTTTGGCGGCTTCGCTTCCGTGACAGCGGTAGTAAAAATTTGTCACGCCTCTTTTTTCAGCGTTTTTCATTCCGTAGAAATTTAAATCGCCCATCGCGAAAACGGTTTCCGGGATTGTGCCAAGCCAGAAGTTAACAAGGTCAAAATGATGCGTGGATTTGTGAACCAAAAGCCCGCCTGAGTTTAACTTGTTCCTGTGCCATCTCCTGTAATAATCAGCGCCGTGGCGCGTGTCCAATAACCACTCAAAATGCACAGAAAATATGTCGCCAACAAGCCCGTCAAGGATTACTTCGCGGATTTTTGTGTTGTGCGGCGCGTAACGGTAATTGAATGTTACGCGAAGATTTTTTCCGGTTCTTTTCTGGCAGTCAATTATCGCCTGAGCTTTTTTCTCGTCTATTGTCATGGGTTTTTCCGTGATTACATCGTATCCCTTTTCCATTGAGCGTATTATGTAATCGTGATGAGTGCGATCGACGCTTGTTACAATAACTGTGTCCGGTTTTATTTCATCAAGCATTTTATCAAAGTCCGTGTAGTAGTAAGTTTTCGCGGGCGGCGCGCCGTATTCCTCTTTAAGCGTTTTATTCGCGTAATTCATGCGGGTCGGCGACATATCGCAAAAAGCCGCCATCTCCGCCCTGTTTTTATATGTTTTACAGATTGCTTCATAAAACATCCGCGCTCTTCCGCCTATTCCAACCTGCGCGTATTTTTTCATTGCCATTTTCTACCTCGATTTTGCAAGATTTTTTCTTAATTCTAGGATAAAGAAATTTTATGTTATTTTCAAGCTGATAACGCGCAAAATATTGCGCGCGTTTACTGGTAATAATATTAAAATATCTGTATCCTGTACAAAAGGCAGCGGTTTGAAAAGAATACCTTTTGTAGTACAGCTTTCTCTTATCGTATTTGTAATCCTGATCATTCCCCTAATAATTATTATGAGTTATATCGGGTATACGACTTTGCGGTATACAAAAGATGAAATCGCCCAAAACGCGCTGCAAAATATTGAACTTAGCCGCCGCGTTACAGAAAATTTTATTGATAATATTTCCGCTAGCGTTCACCGCGTCGCGATATTCCATGATTTTTATGTATATGACGGGCTTCAAAGATATTCCAGCATTCAGGGAAACGCTGAAAATATTTTAAAAATCGAGAGGCTGCAAAGGGAGCTTCAATCGATAGTGCGCGGAAATGACGCTGTAATATCGGTATTTTTTATTTTTGATGAGGGCGATTATGTGATCAGTACAGACCGCGGAATCGCTGAGATTTTGGATTACCCGAATCTCGCGTGGATGCGATCCGTTTCCACGCAAAGAAGAGGATTCAGTGGAAGCTGGGTCGCGAGAAACTATCAAGTCGCGACAATCCGCGAGACAATGCTTGGAATAGATTCATGGTATAACATTCCTGTCATATCGTATATTTATTCCATTAACCGGCTTACAACCGCTATTAAAGGCACAATCGTCGCGAATGTAAGAGAGTCATCTATCGCGGCTAACTTAAACACGGATCGTCTGCGCTCGCGTTCAAATGAAGTTAACAACGATGAAAACAGCGTTATACTTGTTCAGCAGGACGGAATTATTATCTCTCATCCGCATGAGGAAAATTTTATTATACAGGGAAGAAACCTTCCTTATATCGCGGGAATTCTGGACTGCGATGATCAAAAAGGATTTAAATTTTTTGAAGAGGGAAGCCGTCAATATCTTTATACATGGTATAAGGCGGAATTTTTTAATTGGGTTTATATATCAGTTCAGTCAATTAATAATCTTTTACACCGTTCAACTTTGATGATTCGAACTATGACAATTATTTCTCTTATAATTGTTTTTTTTGGAATGTTTATTTCTCTTCTATTGTTTTTGAGGATTTCAAGGCCAATGCGGCAAATCATTAAAACTTTAAGGGATAACGCGTTTGTAAACGAAAAAGCGGCGCGCAATGAATTTGATTTTTTATTTTCCGCGTTTACAAAAATTGAGAGCAAGGAAAAAGAATTAAGAGGGCTGTTAAATGAAAGAGAAAAAGACGCTGTAATTCCCGCTATGCGTAATCTGCTGACTGGCGATTCTGTAAATGAACAGGACATGAAAAACCTTGAGCGAATTTTTCCTTATAAATATTTTACTGTAGCGTGCGCCGCCTTGGATAATTATGATGAATATAACCGAAAAATCAGCGCGGAAGAACGAGCGTATCACCGCTATCTTTTTATTTCCAAAGCGGAAGAAGCCGCCGCGTCTTTATTCGCGATACGCGGGTTTCGCCTGATTAATTCTCAGATCGCTTTTATCATTAATTATCCGCAGGAAGATGATTTAAAACAGGAGTTAATTCCGTTTTTTAGTTCCATAAAAAATCACGCGAAACAAATTTTTAAAAGAACGCTCACAATCGGAGTAAGCGAAACAGGCTTTAACATGGAATCGCTCCAGCAATGCGCGAGGCAGGCATCCGAGGCTGTTACAATGCGCATGCTGCGGGGCAGCGGGAATATTATTTTCTGGTCATATTATGAAAGCAGCAAGCGCTTTTTTTATCCTGAGAACCGTGAAGCCAGAATTTTAAATTATCTGACCGCGGGGAATCTCGATTTAATTAAAAGCGAACTTGATGAGATCCAGAGAAACATCAGGCAGACTGAAAATATAACTTATGACAATATTTGTTTTATTTACAATCAGCTTGCGGGCGTTACAATTAAAAGGCTTTCGGAAGTAAATATTCAAACATCGGTTTTTTTACTTATTCACGGCAATATCTATAAATCAATCGCTTCATGCGAAACGCTGGAACAGCTTAACCTCTTGATGATCGGGTTTTACGGCAATATCATTAATTATCTACATAAGGAGCAGGAAAGCGAGAAACCGATAGACAGAATCATGGCGTGTTTTAAAAATCATTTCCGCGATGATATGTTTTTTGAGGATATGGCGTCTGAACTTGGAATGAGTTATTCATATATGCGTAAAATCGTAAAAAACGATACAGGAAAAAGCGTAAATGAGACTATAAATTATCTTAGAATACAAGAAGCAAAAGCCCTTTTATTAGATGATAAATTAACGCTTGATGATGTCGCGAAATCAGTTGGATACCGGAATAACCAGAGTTTAAAAAGATTTTTTAAAAAATACGAAGGTCTTAATCCGACAAATTACAGACTTATTAAATTTGTCAATAAAACTAATTAAATTCAATTTTGATTTTTTTCAATTAATTTTGATACATATTCAATCGGAAATACAGCTTTGATTTATTCATAAAAACTTGATTATTTCTTATAATTCCTTACAACACAACGAATTAGCGTAAAATCAAAATTGATTAATTCAATCAAAATTGATTATTTACAGAATTAATAAACATTCGCATAATTTTACAATGAACATAAACCAGCGTAGTATCAATTTGTTACAAAAAGGTCCGGGGTTTTATTTTCGCCGCGATTGGCAGCTTTACGCTCTTGTTTTTCTTCCTATGCTTTTTGTAATTCTCTTTAAGTTTGTGCCGATGTTCGGGCTTGTTATCGCTTTTAAAAACTACAATGTGATGAGAGGTTTTTGGGGCAGCGACTGGGTTGGTTTCAGGGTTTTTCAGGAGATTTTCTCGCATCGCCTGTTTCTGCCGGCGTTACGGAACACTCTTTTATTAAATTTTCTTGATTTGATCATGGGTTTTCCCATGCCGATAATTCTCGCGCTCCTTCTTAATGAAATAGGCGTGAAATGGTTTAAACGCACTACCCAGACTTTGCTTTATCTGCCGCACTTTCTTTCATGGGTAATAATTGGAGCGCTCGCGTATCAGCTGTTCAGCGTTAATACCGGAATGGTAAACAATGTAATTGATCTTTTGGGCGGAAAGCGTTTCCCGTTTTTAACGAGCAATGTTCCTTGGCTGTTCAGTTATATAATAATCGGAATGTGGCAGACTATGGGTTGGGGCACTATTATTTATCTCGCGTCAATCTCGGGGATCAACCCTGAGTTATACGAAGCGGCGACTGTTGACGGCGCCGGGCGTTTCAGGCAGTGTATCAGCGTTACTATTCCATGCATCAGAAGCACTATTGTGATTCTTCTTATTTTGAATCTTGGAAGAATTATGGGCGGTTCGTTTGAGAGAATTTACGCGCTTTCAAATGTGGCGGCGACGGAATTTACAACGACAATTCCTGTTCTTGTTTACCGCTGGGGGCTTACTGAATCGATGAATTTCAGCCGCGCTACTGCTCTTGGCCTTTTTCAGTCTGTCATAGGTCTCGCGATGGTGCTTGTGTCAAATTTTGTCGCCAAAAAGTTAGGTGAAGAGGGCTTATTATGAATAATATCAGCCGGTCTGGAAAATACAGAAGAAGCTTCTCAAGCCAGTTCTGGAAAGTAGTTATTTATATTATAATCGCCTTTTTTACCTTAACTTGTATACTGCCTTTTATTCATGTAATCGCGAAATCATTGAGCAATGACGCGTTTGTAATCGCGAATAGAGTGTTTTTATGGCCGAGGGGTTTTAATCTTAACGCCTATGGAAATGTTTTTCAGGACGCGAGCATTTTACGTTCGTTGTATATAAGCGTTTTTGTGACTGTGACTTTTACAGTTTTAGGAATGATAATAACATGCTGTCTCGCCTACGCGCTTTCGCGTCCCCAGTTTAAGGGGCGGAAGATTATGACATTCATGTGTATATTCACTCTTTATTTTTCCGGCGGAATAATTCCTGATTATATGCTTATGAGTTCTCTTGGAATGCTGGATACATTATGGAGTTTGATTCTTCCTCTGTCATTTAGCGCGTATAATTTTATTATCATGAAGAACGCCATGATGGCGTCTGTTCCAATCAGCCTTGAGGAATCGGCGCGCATTGACGGCGCGGGGCACTTCCGCATTTTAACTCAAATCTTTCTGCCTTTATCAAAACCGATTCTCGCGACACTGTCTTTGTTTTACGCTGTAGGCAGATGGAACGCGTATCAGGACGCGCTTTTTTATATTAAACAAAATGTCAATCTTCGCCCTCTTCAGCTGAAACTTTACTATCTTGTGGTTCAGGCAAGCGAGACTTTTTCCTCGGAGGCTGTTTCCGTTGTTATCACAAACCCCGAGGTTATGAAAGCCGCCTGCGTTGTTTTCGCGACATTGCCGATTATCTGCGTTTATCCGTTTTTGCAAAAGTATTTTGTTACAGGCGTTATGATCGGCGCTGTAAAAGAATAATTGGACACGCGAGACAACTCTGTCAGTGTCCGTAAAGCAGGTTACTTTGCGAATTAATCTTCCCGTTGGGAAGAAAAATATTTTTAGGAGGATTATATGAAAAGATTATTGGTTCTTTTTCTGATTCTGACAATCGCCGCGTCAGCTTTCGCGTCCGGCGGAAGCCAGGCAGGATCAACAACCGCGGGCGGCGCGTTTACAAATTACGCGAACGGCTTTCCCCAGAGAGTAACAATCAATATTCCGGTATATGATCGCGCTTTCCAGGGCTGGAACGTTACGAGCAATTACTGGACGCGATGGGTTCAGAGAGAATTTGGCGACCGGTATAATGTTACTGTAAATTATGTCGCCATCGGAAGATCGACAGAGTATCAGGATTATCTTCAGATGCTCGCGGCAAGAAGAGCGCCGAATATTGTCATGCATTATGACATGCCGATCGCCAGCAATTACTACGGACTTGGCGCTTTACAGCCGCTTAACTGGGATGAAATCGCGTATTACGCGCCGACTTTCTGGGGAAACACCAGAGGAATGGTTGAGCGCTACGGCACTCTCAACAATGAAAGAGTTTTCTTCTTCGCTGAACGCCCGGCGGCTGACAATTTTACAACGCTTGTCCGCAAAGACTGGGTGGAAAGAGCCGGTTACACAGTAGATCAGCTGACAAATATTGAAACATTCAATCAAATGCTTTTAAGATGGCGCGAACTCGGGCTTGGTAAATTGGGCCACCGCCTTGTGATGAACAACTTTACATACAGCTACGGTTTCCGCCAGTGGCCGGTTAATGAAGCCGAACGCAATCTTTATTCGGAACTTTCCGTAGCGGACCTTCCCTGGGCGGCATCAAGAGAATGGCTGAGGGACATGAACTGGAAATATAACAACAATGTATTGGATCAGGAATTCTTCCTTCGCGACGATGACGCTAAAGCGCAGGCGGAGTTTGTCGCCGGACGCACGGGCACATTTGACATGTACATGACAAATAACAGGCACATTGATGTTATGAACGCTACGCGCGCTAACAACCCTGGCGCTGATTTCGCGGTCCTTCCTCCAGGATGGAATGTTCCAAGAGGCAATGTTCCGCAGAGCAGAGGCTACTGGCCGTTTGGCATGATCATGGGTATCAGCCATCAGACCACAGCGCAGCAGCGCGCGGCAGTCTGGATGTTCCTGGAATGGATGAGCCAGCCGAATATTTTAAACACATTGCAGCGCGGAATCGGCGGACAGAATGTGCAAGGCAGCGAATCGGCGTTAAGCCCTAACGGAAATAAAGATTACTGGTGTCTTGTCATTGAAGCGACAAAAGCACCGACAGAAGAAGAATTCTGGGCAGCCAATAAAGCTCTCTGGTCGCCTCCGGGATGGGAAAACCTTGTTGACGATATCATCAGGCATTACCGCGCGACAGCGCAGTACCGCACTCCCGATCCTTTGTTTACAGTTCCTCTGCCTAAAGTAATTGAACACCGCGCGGACCTAAACGTGCTGTTTCAGGAGTTGTATGTAAGAATTGTAAGGGCTCCGACAGCTCAGTTTGAATCAACCTATAATGAAGCTGTAAGAACTTACAACGCCGCTGGTTATCAGGCGATACTCGATGAGAAACGCCAGGTAATTCAGGCGGGTGATTTTATCAGATAATAGTTTTGTTCGATAACTTCGGTTATTTGGTAAGCCCAATCTGATTTTATGTTTGCCTATAACGCTCCGGCGTTATAGGCAATTTTTTTTTCGCGATTGACAAAATTTGAATGTATTGTAAAATTTATTTTATGAATAAAATTGAGTACATAAAACAATTAAAAAAATTAATTAAAAAATATCATCCGGATCTGCGCGATAACGATCTTTTTGAATCAATGTACAATGAGATTACCAAAATACTGGTTAATAAATTAAATGAAGTAAAAAATTCAAGCGATATAAACGAGCATAAATTATATAAGCGCGAAGAGCCGGATTATTTTTATTATAAACTAGGCGTAAAATACTATAAAAACATTCACCCTAATAAATTCTATAAAAGAAACGAAGATTTAACATTTGAAACAAGACCATATAATGAGTTTGTTTCCATATTAAATAAAATTTATCTGTCATTTAATTTATCAGAATATTATTTTCGTAAAATAATTAATGAGTATAAAAATTCCGTATATTACGAAGATTCAATGGAAAAAATAAAATTGTTAAAAAGACTGTATACAAGCTATAAAAATATTATATTAGAAGAAAACAAAGTTATAAATAACGATATATTTATGAAAGAAATGGGATTAAAAATGTTATAAAACAACAGAGATGGCGCTTTGTTTTGATCCTATTTTTTATATCCCATTTCAGCTAACGCTTTTTCTGCTTCTTTAAATTCGTCAAAGGGTATTATGTAATCCTTGTAAATAATTGAGTTTTCGTGGCTTTTTCCGAGCAAAATGACAAGATCATTGTCTTTCGCGAGAGTAAAAGCGAGGCGGATAGCGCTGGGTCTGTCCGGTATCAAGAAAAGATTTTCATCGCGCGAAGGCTGCCGCCGCGCGTCTGAATCTGAAAACGCGGCTTTTTTAAAAACTGTTTTTCCGTCAGCGGCTAATACGCCAAGCGCTATTTCTTCGAGTATTTCCATCGGGTCATCGCCCCTTGGGTCTTCGTCTGTCAGTATTATTATGTCTGAGTAAAGCGCGGCGGTTTTTCCCTGTTCGCTTCTTTTTAGCGTGTCGCGCTCTCCCGGGGAGCCAAAGACGCTTATAATCTTGCCTTTCTTTTTATCAAGCCTTTCGCGCAGCGGAGGAAAGATCGCCGAAAATGACGAAGGAGTGTGCGCGTAATCAATTACAACTTCAAAAGGCTGGCCCGCTTTAACGCTGGACATCCTTCCTTTGACAGGTTTTAAATCTTTTACAAACCCGGCGATTTCGCTTACAGGGACGCTCAAAAGACCTGATACTGTAAGCAGCGCGGCAAGAACGTTAGCCGCGTTAAACGCGCCCGGAAGCTTATCGCGAATTTCTACTCTTTCGTTTAACGCCGGGATAAAAACAGAATACCAGTTTCCGTCAGCGCCGCTTTCTATGGACTTTAATATTATATCGCCGTCTTTGCCTGACGCGCTAAAAGAGAGTGTTTTTCGTTTTGTGGCTTTGGAAACATAGGACGCGCTTTTATCATCGGCGTTTATTACTCCAAACGGCTCCCGCAGCGCCGCGCCCGCGACATTTCTAAAATTATCCAGCGCGCGGAAAAGATTTGTTTTATCATCCCTGTACTGTTCCCATGTTCCGTGGAACTCAAGATGCTCGTGGGTAATGTTTGTAAGAACGCCGCAGCAGTAATTTACGTCTCCCAGGCGGTTTGTTTTAACGGAAAGCCCGTGGGAACTTGACTCCAAAACAGCGTGTTCGCAGCCGTTATCCGCCATGCGGCGCAGAAGTTTTTGCGTTACAGGCGCTTCGGGTGTTGTTTGATGCTCAGGATTCCAAAGAACAGCGTCTCCCATGCAGTGCTGCACTGTAGAAATAAAACCGGTTTTTTTTCCCAAAAAAGTCAGAAGCTGCCAGATCAGATATACTGTGGTGCTTTTTCCTTCAGTTCCTGTTACGCCTGTTACAAGAAGCCGCCGCGATGGAAAATCATAAAATGAATCGCAGACAGGCGACATCGCGAACCGGCAGTTTTTCGCTTTTAAATAAACGACGCCGTCTATTTTTTCATTATCAGCGATTTCATTTTCATGCGCGATCACTGACGCGCCGTTTTTAACCGCGTCATTTATATAAACGCTTCCGTCTGTATGCAGACCCGGAAGAGCGAAGAACAGGCTGTCTTTTTTTACGCCGCGCGAATCATACTCAAGAGATGAAACCAGAGGATCCAAAACCGGTTCTTCTTTCGTGATGCCTGATTTTTCTCTTATATCATTTGTTAAAAACAGCGACAATTTTTTAGCGGGGAAATTCTCAACATCATTTTTTATTTTTTCCGCGTCTTCCATTTATTTATCTCACTCGCCGAACACAATCGCTGTAAATGTATAAAGTTTCGCGCCGGAGGCGGCGTATGACTTGGGCGGAAGGCCCGCTTTTACGCAGATATAATCAAGGTATTCATCAAGATTCCAGCCCTGCTCAGCTGGAACCTGCGGAAGAAGCACGCCGGATCGGTTTCCTTTTGTTAAATAAAGTCCGTGAACGCCGACTTTCACGCTTTTGGGATCATCACATAACGCGAAAGGAGAAAGGGCGGATATTTCTATATGGAGGTCTTTAAGCTCATCTTTTTTTAACGGAGAAAAGCGCGGGTCGCCGAAAGCCGCTTCTTTTGCCATCAATCTTACAGTGTCTATCAACGGCAGATTCGCTGTCATTCTGCCGATACATCCTCGAAGATCGCGGCCTGGTTTTTTATGCAGGGAGACAAACGCGCCGCAGAGAGCGTTTAAATTTGAATCCTTATCATTGCCGGCGGATTTAAACAAAGGCTCGCGTTTTTCAAGTTCAGCGGTTATAGACTCGCGGGCGTCTGACAGCAATATTTCCTGTTCCTGTTTTGTTATAGAAAATTCCATATTTATTATATATTATATTATAGAGAGATTTTATGATACAGAAAAGATTGTCAAGAGTGGTTAAAATTGGCGGGAACCGGTCTTCTTATAAAATTAAAACTGTAAATATCGGCGGCGATCAGCCGGTTGCTGTTCAAACAATGTGGAAGGATCATCTTACCGCGTTAGCGCTTGATGATATCGCCGCGAAAATTGAAACGCTTGACGCTTTGGGCTGTAAACTTCTGCGGTTCGCGGTTCCTGACATTCAAACCGCCGAGGTTTTCGGGACTCTCTGCGAAATGACATCAATGCCGCTTGTCGCTGATATTCACTTTGATTATAAAATAGCGCTTCGATGTATGGATTTTCCCGTCTCAAAAATCCGCGTTAATCCGGGAAACATCGGATCAGAAGAAAAAACGCGCGCTGTTCTGGAAAAAGCCGCCCGCGGAAATATCCCGATAAGGATTGGAGTGAACTCCGGGAGTCTTCCCCGCGATTTAGAGGAACGCGTAAGCGGAAATAAAATAGAACCCGCTTTGGCGCTTGTGGAAGCGGCGCGGAGGGAAATAGCGATTTTTGAAAAATATGATTTTAATAATTTTCTGATATCAATGAAAACCGCTTTAATTGCCGATAATATAGAAGCGAACCGCCTTCTTTCGCGGATGACGGACGCGCCTTTTCATATTGGAGTTACTGAGGCGGGACCTATAGCGGCGGGCGTCGCTCGAAACACAGCCGCGGTTTTAACGCTGTTAAATGAAGGCATCGGCGATACGATAAGGGTATCGCTTTCTGATTCGATGGAGAATGAGGTGATCGCGGCAAGGGAAATTCTCGCGGCGGCGCGTCAATTGTCTCCTTTAAATGAAAGGCTCAAAGGAAACGGCGTAAACATTATTTCCTGTCCGCGCTGCGGCAGATACGGTTTTGATACCCGCGGTTTTCTGGATCGATGGAAAGAAAAATTATACGCTAAGGACGCGAATTTAACTGTAGCTGTTATGGGCTGCGAGGTGAACGGTCCTGTGGAAGCGAAACACGCGTCGCTTGGAATCACAGGCGCGGGAGACAAAGTGCTGATTTTTAAACATGGAAAAATCATTAAAACGATTACAAGCGATCAGTCTGATGAAATATTTAATGAGGAATTTTTAAAATTATGAAGAGATTGCCTTTAATATTTTTTCTTTTAACTTTAACAGCGCCGCTTTTTTCCCAGACATCGCCCTGGTGGCTGTCGCTTGAATACGGAAAACAGCGGTTTCGCTCAGGCGATTTTGGCCGCGCTTTAATGTTTTTCGAAGACGCGCGCCGCGGCAGGCGCGCCATGTATGAGCAGATGGAACGCGATTTAATCAATTATCTTTCTGTAAGCGAAGTGCGCCGCCTCGGCGATTCGCTTGAATGGGTTGTGCGTTACTCATACGATTACCGCTATAACGCGGCGTCAAAAGCGTTTGAGGAACTTTTCTACCGCGTATCCAGGGACAGCTTAAACAATTCAGCTAACGCGGCTTTAACCGCGGTCGGCAAATTGAAGGATTACCCTGAAGCTGAATACTGGATAGGCGAGGTTTACAGAACCGAAGGCGAACTGTCCCTTGCGCTCTCACAATACCGCAGAGCTTACGCGGCGCGCGCCAATCTTGAAGACTCTGGTTTTAGCGTAACGCTTCAATATAAAATTGCCGGCATTTTAAGAATCAGAACCGAGTACAACGAAATGGAAAGAACATTGTTATCGATTATAACAAGCCTTGATACCTTGTGGATAAACGCGTCCAGAGCCGCCGCCGCGGCCATCAGCTCCGGCTCAAGTCAGGGTATTTCTGTTCCATATGATCAAGCGTCCGCTTCCTTCGCGAGATCGGCGATGACAAGAACGCTTGAGACAGAAGGCGTCGACAGATTCCTAGAAATGTACAGATACAATAATACCATCGTGGAAGAGGCGCACAGGCTTTTGGGGTTTCATTATATTGTCGCGGGAAGAGGCTCGGCGCAGGATCACCTGATGTTCGCGTTTCTTATTCAGAACACAATAATAATAGAAGAATTAATGCGCCGCGAATTTGATTTCAGGTTTTCTACGCAGGCGGGAACAAGCCAAAATCAGGCTCGGAATTTATCAGAGTTATCTGACATAATCAGAAAAAACCCGCTTTTGGTTTCTTATATAGAAGAAGTGGAGTATTATAAAACAGCTTATTACCTCGCCGCCAGTTTGTACAGGAACGGAAGAGAAACAGCCGCGCGCGGCTTATGGAATTTTCTGGCTTCTGTGCCTTCGGCGGGCGAATGGCACGGCCGCGCTGTCAGTCAGCTTCGCGCCCCTCGTTTTGAGACGCTGGTGGAAATGCCGTGATTCTGGTTTTATTTAACAGCGTTAAATAATTTAAAAACAGGCTTTTTACCGGAAAAAAGTCTATTAACATCTTGTATAATAATTCATTATTTGTTAGACTATAAATATGACAGAACCAAAAATACGTAAGAAGAATTACCATAAACGTTTAAAAAGCGGTTTATGCCCTCGCTGCGGTGGAAAAGTCAAAAAGTCCAGTCCTTATAAAACTTGCGATAAATGCAGGGAGTTTTACAGAAATTACCAGAGGCAAAATTCCGATACCGTACAGGAACTGCGCAGGGAACGTTATGAGGAAAGGAAAGATAATAATCTCTGCCCGCGCTGCGGCGTATCTGTAGGTAAAAAATCTAAAACCACATTATGCTCGAAATGTCTTGACAAGCAATACGTATATAACACCGGCGCGAAAAGACCAAAGAAAAAGAAATAACCGCGCTTTTTTTTCTGATGTTGTGTAAAAGCCTTTATGTATTGAATCTTGACATGAATTTATCTAAAAAATCATTCCACTTTCCTGAATAAATATTTAAACCGGATTTGGGATTTAGTAGCTCTGTTTTTATATTATTTTCTAAGCCGCGTTTTAATCTGTTACGCGAAAATTTCTTGCCTCTTGTCTCAAGAAAATAAAAACACATTCCTGAATTTACAGCTCCGGCTCCGTCTGTGTCTTCTCTGTCGCCGATTACAAGAATTTCTTCCGGTTTTAAGTTAAGACTATCCGCGATTTCTAAAAAAGGACGCGCCGCCGGTTTCTGCGCTCCGTATGATTCCGGACCGTATAGCTTAATATGTTTTACAGGGGGCAGCCCTAGTGCTTCCATCCTTTCTTTTAAAAGCGGATAATCGGAGTAGATAGCGGCTCGCGCGGGGCTTAAAGGAGAGTCCATCCTCGAAAGAAGCTGTTCAAGCCCTGGTCTTGGATTGTAATGTTTTTTTAAAACGCGGATCATGCAGTTCATATAATTTTCAAAGTACCATTTTCGCTGTTTTTCAATTTTTTCCTGAGATATCATTCCCTTTGGGAAGCGGAATTTCCTGGTAAGCTCCGAGAAAAACGCGTTAAAATAACAATCAGCGTTTAAAAAATCGACACCAGCGAACCTGCGCCTTACAAGGCGTTCTTTTAATATATGGAATGAGTCAAACGGACTATCAGCGAATACATGGAAAACAATGCCTATACTGTTAAATAATGTACCGTCAAAATCTAAAATAACGCCTTTGATTTTTTCGTTGATTGATTCATCATAATCCGGTACAGAAAATCGCATAAATTAATATACCTTTTATTAACGCGTTTAGTAAACCTGCCAATATTTCCGAACTAAAACAATATATCCCGCTGCTCGCGGCGGAGTTGTTGATTTGCTTTTTTTTATACAATTATACTATAATTTAAGAAGGATTCGGTTTGAAACCATAAAATGACCTTTTTCCGCGGAGTTTCGGTTAAATGAAAAAAGCGCTTCTTTTAACGTTAATTTTTGCTTTTTGCGCGTGCTCCTCGATTCAAACGGTAGAGCAGGAGGAAGAGCCTGTTCTGTCGATAACCGCCGCTTTAGAAGAAGCTCTTACTCTGGTAATCCCATATCGATCTGAAGAAGCCGCTTCTGTCGCCGAAGAAGGAATCCCGGAGCTTATCGATGATCCGGATCATTTGCCAAACCAGTTCCTCTTCATAGAAGGAACCGCAGAAAAAGAAGAGCATCTTGAGGCTTTTCTTTGGGCTTTCGGGGTTGAGGCCGGCGGCGCGGGATATACAGTTATGGCGTCCAAGGAGGAAGCGGCTTATACCTTTAAATTTGACGTATCAGCTAATAGAACAGATGAGGGTGGCTTCCATGAATACGAAAATCAATACATTGTAAGAATCAGTCTTGTTGAAAATTCCAATGACGAGGAAATCCTTTTCTTTAACTTTTACTTTACCGAGATTGATGAAATTTACGAGCGCTCGCAGTCCTTGTTTAATATGGCTACAGTTTATATTCCTCCCGGTAAAAGGGATATTTATTATACCCATATCGTTGACAGAAGCTGGCAGAACAAATGGGTTTATTTCAGGGCTTCGCTTGATTACCCGATTTCGTTCTTCGCTTTACAGCCAATTGGTTTATTTGGCAACCGCGCCGCTTATATGCCTGGTCCTACTCTTAACTCACTGCCGGAATCTACGCAGATTTTAGATCATATAATACTCCCGCAGCCGGGTTTGACGGTCAGCGTTGAAGCGCAATTTTTAAATTTTTTAGGAGCGGAGCTTGGGTTTAAGTTTAATCTCGGTAACCCTGAGACATATTCTTTTTTGAACGTGACGATGAACCTCGCTGTAAAATTTAATTTGAAGACAGAAAATTTTATGATCCAGCCGTATATAGGCGGTTTGATTCCTTTAGTTACTTCCGATGATGTTTTTGATACATTTCCGGGTTTCGCGATGGGCGCCGGCGTTCAAGCCGGAGTCAAAGGCGGAAGAAACGGCGTTATTTTCGTGGATTTGAATTTTATGTATTCTTTTGGCGAAGTTTTAATGAGAAACAGATACGCGAAAACAAATTCAAATGGCATGGCAATCGCTCCGATGCCGGCGCTGATTCACTATAAACATTTTGTATTCGGAATAGGCATTGGATACAAATTCGGTATTTTAAACCGCCAATGAAATCGCGTTTTTAAAATGACACTTTTTTAATAATTGTCATGTATATGTATTGAATTTTTTACCGGAAAAACTTAGACTTCTTTCATGGCAGCTTTAACCTTAGGCGAAAGAATCGCCGAAATCAGAAAAACTTATTCTATCAACCGGAATGATCTGTCTGAACGCTCAGGCGTATCAGCGGATTTAATCGCCAGAATCGAAGATGACGGGCATATCCCTGATCTCGCTCCGCTTATTAAAATCGCGAGAGGGTTGGGCGTTCGTCTGGGTACTCTTCTGGATGATCATGATAAACTTGGACCTGTTATTTGCAGAACAGAAGACACATCAAGCCGTTTCAAAACAGGGCTTCCCGAGGGCGTTACAGCCACAGGTCATCATGGGATGGCTTTTTACGCGCTTGCCGCGGATAAATCGAGCAGGCACATGGAGCCTTTTATCGTCGCGATAGAGCCTGACGCGCAGCAGGATAAAACCACCCACGAAGGCGAGGAATTTATCTACGTCATGGAAGGAACTCTCGCGCTTGAATACGGATTGGATAAAGAGTATCTAAAAACCGGCGATTCCGTTTATTATGACTCGATTGTCCCGCATCGCGTGTACTCGGCGGATAAAAATCCTGTTAAAATTCTCGCTGTTGTTTACACGCCGGTTTAAGGATTTAAAATGGAATACATAGAAAAAACATTATCTCAGGTTTTAAGAGAAAAAAACAAAGAGCATCCCGAGCATGAGTTTTTAATCTACGCGGATCGCAACCTGCGTTTTACATACGCTGAGTTTGATAAAAGAGTAGATGACCTCGCGAAAGGTTTTTTATCTATAGGCGTTAAAAATGGCGATCATGTAGGCATCTGGGCGACCAATGTGCCGGACTGGAATACTGTGCTTTTCGCGTGCGCGCGAATCGGAGCTGTGCTTGTTACTATCAATACTGGTTATAAAACTCATGAGCTTGATTTTGTTTTAAAACAGTCGGACATGGTCTGTCTTTGTTTGACAAACGGATGGCGCGATTCTGATTATATCGAAATGATCAATGAGCTTGTACCTGAGTTAAAAACATCCGAAAGAGGAAAACTTGATTCCGCGAATTATCCTTTGTTAAAATATGTCGTTCACATTGGGCAGCAAAAGCACCGCGGCATGTTTTGCTTTAGCGAGCTTTTGCTTTTAGGGCGGCATACTGATTCCAAAGATATGCTAAAAATCGAAGAGTCGCTTGACACGAATGATGTTGTGAATATGCAGTACACATCAGGCACAACAGGTTTCCCGAAAGGCGTCATGCTTTCTCACAGAAATATTTTAAATAACGGCTTTAACATCGGAGAGAATCAGCGCCTTACGGAAGCTGATATTGTCTGTCTTCCCGTTCCTCTTTTTCATTGCTTTGGCCTTGTGCTTGGGATGATGGCGATCGTTACGCACGGATCAACAGCGGCTCTTATCGAGTGGTTTGATCCTCTTTTGGTGCTGGCGACGATTCAAAAAGAAAAATGCACCGCTGTTTACGGGGTGCCGACAATGTTCATCGCGGAGCTTAACCACCCGATGTTTAAAATGTTCGACCTTTCAAGCCTGCGCACCGGCATCATGGCTGGATCTCCCTGTCCAATTGAGACAATGCGCCAGGTGATAGACCTTATGCACATGAGCGAAGTGACAATCTGCTACGGGCTTACGGAAGCCTCTCCTGTAATGACTCAGACGCGCTATGACGATGACATTATCGTAAAGGTGGAAACAGTGGGGCGATCGCTCCCCGGTATCGAAGTCACTATCCGCAACCCTGAGACAGGGGAGGAATGCCCGGACGGCGTTCACGGTGAATTTTGCTGCCGCGGCTACAATACAATGATCGGCTACTATAAAATGCCTGAGGCTACCGCCGCTTGCATCGATAAAAACGGATGGCTTCATTCAGGCGATCAGGGAATAAAAGACCAAAACGGCAATTTTAAAGTAACAGGGCGCATTAAAGATTTAATTATCCGGGGAGGCGAGAATATCTCGCCCAAAGAAGTAGAGGACTTTTTATACACTATACCCGGCGTTAAAGACGCGCAGGTCGCCGGGATCGCGAGCGAGAAGTACGGTGAGGAAGTCGGAGCTTTTATCATACTAAAACCGGACTCGGCGTTAACGGAAGAAGATGTGCGCGATTACTGCCGCGATAAAATAGGCCGTTTTAAGATACCAAGATATGTTTTCTTCGTTGACAGTTACCCGCAGACAGGCAGCGGCAAGGTGCAGAAATATCTGCTGCGCGAAATGGGAAACAATCTTGTTAAAGAGCGCGCCAAAACAACCTGATTAAATTTTTTAATTATGAAGCGCGAAATAAAAAAAGTATTTACAAGCCTGCCTCACACCGGACGGTATTGGGAGATGTTTACAAACGCGCTGGGAACGCGGGTTGAAATTATCAGGGCTGATCATAATGATACCGCGAATGTTAAAAATGGAATTAAAGACGCCGATACCGCGGTACTCGCGGGCGATATCTCCAAAGAAGTTCTTGATTCCGCGTTGAATCTGAAGTGGGCGCATTGCGATCACTCCGGAGTTAATAATTCCGCGCACCCCGAAATTTTTGAGAGGGGGATATTTCTAACTTCTTCCGCGGGGCGCTCCGCCTCAGTCCTGGCTGAGCATATTTTCTTTTTAATGCTTTCGCTTATTTATAATTCGCGCGAGCTTGATAAGCAGCAGCGCGATCACAACTGGAATAATCTTTATAAGGACAGAAGGGGATTGTTCTCAAAAACCCTCGGCATTATCGGCATGGGCCATACAGGGCTCGCTCTCGCTTCCCGCGCGAAAGCGTTCGGCATGACAGTACTTGGATACGCGAGAAGCGATCGCTGCCCGCCTGAGCTCGCGCGCTCGCACGCGGACAGGATGTGGTTTCAGGATAACGGAGACACCATCGACGGGCTTCTTAAAGAAAGCGATATTGTCGCGCTTACTGTCCGTCTCTCTGATGAAACATTCCACATGATTGATAAAAAGGCGTTGAGTATCATGAAACCTTCGTCATACCTTATAAACATGGCGCGCGGCGCTGTGGTTGACGAAGACGCTCTTTACGACGCGCTTGTAAACAAAACCATCGCGATGGCGGCAAGCGATGTCTTTACGCTGGAGCCGCTGCCGGCGGACAGCCCTCTTTGGGATCTTCCCAATTTTATTATAACTCCCCACTGCACCCCCGAAGTACCCGATCTGGCGCTTAGCGGACTAAACATCATTTGTGAAAACATTAAAAGGTACAGAGAGGGTGAAGCCCTGTTGAACTGCCTGACCGCGAGGGATGTGTATACCAAAAACAGATAAAATGTGTATAAAATAATGATGTTAATAACGCTGGAGGAAAATTGTGTCATTGGCATCAGTAAGAAAAAATAAAAAAGTAACTCATCAGGTTTTTACGCAAATTATTAACGCGTTGAAAAAAGGCGAATTCAAGCCGGGCGATCGCCTGCCGGGAGCCAGGGAACTGGCTGATAAAATGCAGGTTGGGATTTCCTCGGTCAGGGAAGCTCTAAAAATGCTTGAAAGTCTCGGCGCGGTTGAATCCAGGCAGGGAGAGGGGACTTTTATCTGCAATACGCTGCGGGAAGGAGCCGCGAACGCTTTTGAGATTCAGCTCGCGCTTCTTCCATTAACAGCCGAATACCTTGTTGAGTTCCGCGTTATTTTTGAAACAGCCTATACGCGTCTTGCCATTAAACACGCGACTTCCGCCGATCTCGCTAATATCGAAGCCGCTGTTATTTCTTTGGAAGAAAAAGTTAAGAAATCCCCGGACGCTTTTATTGAAGCCGAGGATGAACTGGCGTTTCATCACGCTGTTTTGTGCTGTACTCATAACCCGTATATAATTAAAACAGGAGAAGTCGCGCTCGATCTTTTCTTTGACGTAATACATGAACGGCTGGAACCTCTTGTTGTCAGTGAGGCGGCAAAGGATCACCGCGATATTTATAACGCGATTTGTCAAAAAGATTATGAGTTAATGGATAAAGTATTAAATAAATGTTTTTCGTGGTGGGGAAACAGATTCAAGGAATAATTTATTACGCGGCGGGAAAATGAATAAACTTGATTTGACAAAACAAAAATGGGAAGCGGCGCGGTATGATCCTCTCCTTCCTGATTTTCAAACGCCTGACTGTTCCGGTCCTTGGTTCGCCGCCAGCGTTCCCGGCGCTGTTCATTACGATCTTGTAACAGAAGGAAAACTGGAAAATCCCTACTCAAGCTCAAAAGCGGCAGCCGCTTCCCATTGGGTTGCAAACAGCGACTGGCTTTACAAAACCGAATTTACGCTTCCACCTGATTTTTTTTATTCTGATGATCCAGCCGCTAACCAATCCGTTTTTCTGCGTTTTGAAGGAATCGACACCTACAGCGAAATATGGCTAAACGGAAAATTAGCGGGCTCTTCAGCTAACGTGTACAGGGTTTATGATTTTTCTGTAGAGCCTTCTCTGCTTAAAACCAATGAGAAAAATATTCTCTGTGTCAGGATAAAATCGCACGCCAGAATGATCGCGTCTAAAATTGACGACGCTGAACAGCGCCTTAACAACGGGCGCGCTGTCGAAGGCGCTTTGGGAAAATCCCTGATACGCCGCTACCAGCGCAGCTTTTACGCGGGCTCAAGCCTTCTTAATCTTGGGACAGGCGTTCTTGGAATGGGCATTGTCCGGGGCGTGAGCCTTATACGGTATCAGGGTTCATATATTAAAGACTGCCGCCTAAAAACTATATCCATTGCAAAAGGAAAAGATTCTGATAAATTTTTTAAGGCGGACTGCGAAATACATTTAACCGTAAAATGCGAATGTAAAGACATCAAAGCCGCGATAACTGTGACATCTCCTTTAAACAAGGTTGTATTTTCCGCCGCGCTTAATTTAAACTCAGGCGAGACTGAAATTCCATTTACAATTAATGATCCGCTGCTTTGGTGGCCGCGTTTTTACGGAAATCCAAACCTTTATTCGCTTAACATAAAAATTTTTAAGAATGAAAGGCAGACGGACGAAATCAATCAAAAAGCCGGCATAAAAACCAGTGAACTTGTCACAAGGGATGAAACCAATGGCAGGAAAACTTTTTTCTTTAAAATTAACGGGCGTAAAATCAGAATACACGGGCAGAATCATATCCCGCTTGATTATATTAAATCTTACCGGAGTAAAGAAGAATATATAAGAATCTTTGAGATGCTTGAAAATCAAAATGTTAATCTGATTCGCGTATGGGGCGGCGGGGTAGTAGAGGAGGATTTTTTTTACGATGAATGCGACAGGCGCGGATTTTTATTGTTTCAGGATTTCTATCTTCATAGTAATCAGTATCCTGATTATGACATGGAATGGGCACAGGAATTTCTCGCGGAGTCGCGCGAACTATTAATAAAGATACGCGCTCATCCTTCGTTATGTGTCATCTGCGGAGGCAATGAAACCAGAGAAGGATGGGACTGCTGGGGCTGGAAACAATCTTCGGATCGATTTTACGGAGAGCGCCTGATTACGCGGGATCTGCGCGCGATCAGCGCCGAGCTGTGCCTGGAGCTTCCGTACATTGAGAACTCTCCGCACGGCGGCGTTAACTGCCAGTCCCCCTCGGAAGGCGAGGCGCACATTTGGGGAAATTTTTATAATAGCGCGAAAGACCCTCTCTTTGTGACAGAAACCTGCTGGACGCAGGAAAGCTACTCGCGGCCTTTTACATTAAAGAAGTACATGGGTCTTGATGTAGATGAATATTCAGGAAAAAATGGGCGGCTAAATGGAATGAGACAACCTCTCTTGGACTTTTAAACAGGTACCCTTACAGCGACTGGTTTGAATCCTCAAGCCTCAGACTGTATCTTCACAGCCTAGAGATTGAACAGACGCGCGCCGATTACCACGCGCTTAACATGCTTCGTTTTCAAAGCCCTTCTAATAACGGGGTGATGTACTGGTCGTTCAATAAAGGAGGACCGCTTTTCCAGTTCGGCTGTGTTGATTATGGCGGCTTTCCTTTAATGTCCTACTACACTGTTAAGAGAGCTTTCGCTCCGATCGCTGTGCAGGCGCGCCGCGATATTCGCGACATTTCCATTTTGCTTTCAAACTATAACGCCGAGCCATGCTATATTAATATCGAAGTTTTTCACATGAATAAAAACGGCGAAATTTTAATGAGCCAGGAAAAAGAAATTCAATATAAAACAGGGGATATTTCTTTTGACGCGGAAAAACCAATTGAGGTTTTCAGGTATAAAAATCTTTACGATAAGATAAAAGAGCGTACCAAAGAGATTATTTATGTTAGCGCCAGCGTTAACGGCAGTTTAGTCGCTGACGATATGCTTTTTTTCTGTTCTTTCGCCGAGTTCAAAGGCGAATTCAATGAATTACCGGTAAAAATTAAAAAAATAGGCGATAACAAGCGTCAAATCCGGCTTGAGACAAGCGTTCCTGTACGGATGATTAAACTTGAAAGCAATCAAAAGCTTCTTTTTAGCGATAATTATTTTCCAATGGTTCCGGGAAAAAGTAAAATTATCGAAGCAAAAATTATTGAAAAAATCGCGGAAGAGCCAACGTCGCTTACAATTCAAATTTTAGGCTTTGATAAAAAACAGGAATTTGTGTTATAATAAAATACACAAATAAAAAATATAAATTCTTTGTGAAATCGGTTGTCAGATATCAGAGCAGTGTATATAATATTAAAATCAAGTCACCAGAAGGTGAAAAAATTACAGGAGGAAGGAATGAAAATTGGAAAGTTTTTTCTGATTAGCGCCGCGTTGCTGCTTACAATCAGCATGGCGGCAATGGCGGCAGGCTCTAATCAAGCGCCAGCGGCAGCCGGATCTGTAACTACAATTACAGTTTGGTCAAATGACGCGCATGATAAGCCGGAAATGGACTTGCTGGTAGCGCAATTTAACGCTACTACAGGCGCGCAGAAAGGAATTCGCGTTGAATATTCCGTATACGGCGCGGACTGGAATACCGCGATCAATATGGCATTGGAAACAAACAGAGCGCCTGATATGTTTAAAGCCGGATTCGCGAACGCGGCGAATTTTCAGGAAATGGGCAGATTCCTTCCATGGACGGAAATTCCCGGCATTCAGGACATTCTTGATAAACAAGCTCCGTATCACAGGAATCTCTCCTCAACATTCGGAGGAGTTCCTTACGGCGTAGTTGTTTACGGAAACATCCCCGGCTTCCATTATAACAAATCACTTGTTCAGAGAGCCGGATTCTCAGGTCCTCCAAGAACTTGGGCGGAACTGGAGCAGCAGGCGATCGCGATCAGCAGATTGTCGGCGGATATTTATGGAATCGGTATCCCTCTTCTTTGGGCGCCTGATTTTTGCCACTGGGTGACAGAGTTCGCCGCGACAAGCTCAATCGGTCATCAATACTGGAACTTTACAACTGGCAGATATAACTTCGCGGCTTTTACTGAATACTTTGAAATGCTCGGCCGTATCAGAGAAGCCGGAGGCGTTTTCCCCGGAATGGAATCACTGACTGACGATCAGCTTCGCGCGCAGTTTTCCGCGGGTAATGTAGGTTTTATCTGGGGCGCGAGCTGGAATGTCGGCGTTCTTTATGAACAGTTCCCCTTCCAGCCATCTGACGGATGGGATTTCGCTCCATTCCCGGTAAGAGATCCTAATAATCAATTCAGGGTTCCGTTTTCCGCCGGCGCTTCGCATCATATCAGCGCGCAGGTAAGAAGCGATCCCACGAAGCTTTCAAAAATCGGCGATGTGATTCGTCTTTTCATCGGCGAGGATACGCAGCGTCTTATGTTTACTACAGGCAAGCGCTTCCCGATCAGAACTGATGTAATCGCCAACGCGGCTCCCGCCGCGCGCCCTCAGTGGACAAGCATCGCTAACTCATCTCCTTTAGGTTTCGCCACAATGCCGGCGGCTCCGCATAATGAAATAGCGGTAGAAGGTCCGGACAGAGCCGCGGTTATCGGTCAGATTCTTACAGGTCAGATTGCTGTATCAGGCATCCGCGCCGCGCTTACAGACCTTGACACCCGCATGAACGCGGCTTTCGATCGCGCGGTGCAGCGCGGGCAGATTAACAGGGCGAACTATATTTCTCCGAATTTTGAAACTCTGTTAAGAACCAGATAAAAGGGATTCCTTTTATAAGTATGTTGATAAGTCCGGCTTCTGAATATTTGGGAGCTGGACGTTTTTTTTCAGTCCGCGAAGTAACCGGTTTCGCGGGCAAACTCAAATTTGCGCGGAGGTGTTCAATGCTGATTAAAAGAAAGGTTGATTTGGGAGGAAGCCACGTCTATGAATTTTTTATGCTTCTTCCTTTTCTAATTGGTTTTCTCGCGTTTACGATATACCCGATTCTTTGGGCGCTCCGCTGGGTTTTATTTGATTATTCCGGTTTTGGGACACCTTATTTTGTAGGGTTTGATAATTTCGCCCGCGCGATCTTCCGCGATACCGAGTTCTGGCGTTCCATGTCTAATACCTTTTACCTCGCGTTTATGAAATTGATTATTGAGATTCCCTTGGCTTTGGTTATCGCCTTTCTTGTTAATAATAAAGTTAAAGGAAGTTCTTTTTTCCGCGTTGTTTATTTTCTTCCTACGGTTTTCAGCATGGCGGTAATCGGTCTTATTTTTACGATTCTATTTAGCGCCTATAACGGCATTGTAAACTCGGCTCTTGTAAGCGCGGGCATCCTAAAAGAAAATTTTAATTTTTTTGGGCAGCGCTGGTCCGCGATAAACGTGATTCTTTTTGTTTCAATCTGGTCAACTATCGGAATAAATATGATTTACCTTTTAATGGGGCTTCAGAATGTTCCAAATGAATTATATGAATGCGCTACTTTAGACGGCGCTTCCGCTCCCCGTCAGTTTTTCTCGATTACTATTCCGATGCTCGCCCCTGTACTGCAAATGGTGATCATGCTAAGCGTAATCGGCACCATGAGAATCAACGATGTAGTTCTTGTTATGACAAACGGACAACCGGGAGGAACAACAGAAGTCGCGATGACGCATATTTTAAAAATGTTTTTTAATTTCGGCGCGCAAGGCATGAGGCGGCAGTTAGGATACGGTTCCGCGCTCGCGATCATTATGGGTATTATTCTCGCGATCATGACGATAACGTATCTCAAATTATCCAAACGCATGAAGAACGTTTATTAGGAGGATTAAATGAAGATCAGGCCTTTAGTAGTAATTCCTTATTTCTTTATTTATGTTTTTTTGATAATTCTTGTCTTTCTCGCGCTCTTCCCTGTGACATATATATTTTTATCCTCGTTTAAAACTAATATGGAAATCATGCTCGGCGGAATTAAACTTCTTCCGGAAAAATGGATGTTTTCAAATTACTCGCGCGCATGGCAGCTCGCGAACTTTTCGCAGTATACATGGAACAGTCTTTATATGTGCGCTTTTATTGTGCTTGGATCGATAATCGCGGCGACAATTCAAGGGTATGTGTTTTCGCGCGGCACAAGCAGGGTTACAAAATTTATTTATGGCATGGTAATGGCGTCTTTATTTATCTCTGTCGGAAGCCTCAGCCTTTTTCCTCAATTGCAGATAACGCAGTTTTTAAGAATTGACCGCAGCCTCTGGGGCGTGATTTTAATCTATGTTTTTGGCATGAATGTCGCCTATGTTTTTTTATCGACAAGTTTTTACAATCAAATACCAAAAGAGATTGATGAGGCCGCGCGCATTGACGGCTGCAATTTCTTCCGTATATACAGATCTATTTTATTCCCGCTTACAAAACCTCTTATCGCGACAATAGGGCTTATTTCCTTTCGCGCCTCATGGAGCGAATATTTAATGCCGTATATTTTTACCTTAGGCGATCAGAGCAAGTGGCCTTTGGTCGTGGGCGTTGTGTCACTAAGGTCTATGGGCGGCGAATCGGCTGTTGCGTGGGATTTGATGCTCGCGGGTATCAGCATCTCAATCATTCCGATGATGGTTGTCTATTTGATTTTTAACAGGTTCTTTATTACAGGTCTTACAGAAGGCTCGATTAAAGGCTAAAGATTTAAGATTATGGGGCGGTAAAAATCTGCACGCGGTTTCTGCCAAGCTCTTTGGCTTTGCGTAGCGCGGTATCGGCGGCGTCTTCAAGTTTTTCCATTGTGTCGGCGTGCGCCGGAGCTATCGCGACGCCTATGCTCGCGCGCGTTCCGATAGTGACGTTTTTTTCCGCGCCGGGGGTTTCGGGAACTTCCACAAGCCTTTCTTCGATTTTCTTTCTGACGCGC
>JGI24695J34938_10000282_pt1 | contig 50082 bp, 41 predicted proteins | sample TergutCo191P3_FD_34938 | JGI IMG/M metagenome (IMG submission 34938)
GACGCCTGCGCCAAGAATTATAATTGTTTCTTTCATGGAAGGATTATAGCAAAGATTTAAAATTTTTATAATGAATTGACAATAAGAGTTTTACCACGAACCACTCGAACAAAAACGAACTTGCTGTTTGATATCATTATCTTAATAGACCCGAACATCTATCAGTGCTTCCTATAGTAAAAAAAAAGAATTTGAATAAAAAGTTCGGTACTATTAGTGAGGTTCGTGGTTAATCTTTTTTTAATCAATATTCATCGCGTATACTTCAAATGTGTCACCCAGCCCAAACAATTTGCTGACAGCCAAAAGTAACCGGTATACAGGGCTCTTTTTGCTATTGGTAAATTTTCCCGGTAAAGGAAATCTTTCGGGGTGGTGTCCCGCGACGATGATTTTTTTTAATTTAAAGCCCGCAAGTCTTAACGCTTTTTTACACATTTTTGGAGACCAGATTGTAAAGTGATCGGCAGGGCTTACGGACAGGAATTTATAAAGTGAATGTCTGCCGCTTACGCCTGTATATGACGGCGTAGAGAAGGCGAGAATGCCGTTTGGTTTTAACAGTTTTTTTATCTCTTTAAGTACTGTTACGCAATCATGGAAATGTTCAAGCACGTACCAGAGAGTTATTACATCGAAGGAGGCAGGAGCGAAAGATGAATCAGAAACCGGAAATAATGAATGAATTGCTCTGATTCCCAGTTTTTCGTTTACATGCTGCACTGCGTCTTTTGCAGGATCGATGCCTGTGGGAGAGAAACCTTCTTCTTTCGCGGCGGCAAGAAAAGGACCATACGCGCATCCTATATCCAAAAGAGCAGGTTCGCCAATGCCCTCACGCAAAGACGCAGAGGCACGGAGTAATTTAATTATTTTTAATCGATTTTTACCATTTTGTTTTATGTTATCAAAGTCTTCCAAATAGGTCTTACCGTATTGTTTTACATAAGACTCAAAAAAATATTCTTTTTCGTATTCGATTGGCGCCGGATTTATCCTGTCCATGTAAATTACGCCGCATTTTTTACATTTGCGGTAAGTACGATCGCTAAGACGGGCGGCGCTCCGATGCGGAACATTCCCGCCGCACACAGGACAATTTCTGTGAAAAAATGGTGAAAACCCGTTACATAATTCGCCAAGTGATAATTCTTCTTTTTCTAACCACGAATCACCCGAACTTTTTCTTTTGTATGGAAGAGAAGGTTTGTGTTGGTTCGTGCAGGAACCACAGGTTCCGTTCGTGGTAAAAATTTTCTTCGTAATTGTCTCAAAGCCAGCAGCTTTGGCGTTTTTCCTGTGATACGGCGTTGGGTGATCAAGTAAAACTTTTACGCCTGCAAAAAGCGCTTCGTAAGCAGTTAGACCATAGTGCGTTATAACCAAATCATATTCATGAAGATGCTGCGCGAGATTTGGTATGGAGTCTATTACTTTTATAGAATCAGGAATTAGGAATGAGGAACCGGGAGTATTTAGGTTACCTCTTAGCAGCGTTATATCAAGATCATTGACATTTTTTAATTTAGAAAGCATCTGCGCTGTCTTTAATCCAAGCCCTGCCGGATCTTCCTGTCCAAAGCTAATAAGAATATTTAACCGCGAACCGCTCGAACTTTTTGTTTGATATGGAAAGGAGGGTTCGTGTTGGTTCGTGTAGGAACCGCAGGTTCCATTCGTGGTAAATTTCTTGATTAATAACCCAGGAGATGTGATGTTAGCCGCAGGTTTTATAAAATTTTTAGGTATCAATATATCAACCAAAAAATCAAACCTTTCCCTAAAAGCCCCTCCCTCATCAATCCCGATAACAGGAGCGATTTTTTTCCATCCTTCCAGCTCATCACAGCCTGTTTTATTATTATCAAGAATGATAAATTGAACCTGCTCTTCTAACTTTTTATTCCTGATTTCCAGTTCCGCGTTTGTAATGCACCACGCCGGATTAAAATTCATTGATTTATAAAGACTTGTTAAATCTCTTGTTTGCGGCGTAATAAAAAGGCGGGCTTCTTTGTTCATCGCCCGTAAATCACAGGTGAGGGAAATACATCTGCATAAATGTCCGCCGCCTTGTCCCTGCTTGCTGCATGGAACTATTAAAATAATTGTTTTGGACGCTTTTGTATTGTGAGACTCCTGTTTTTCGTTAACCAAACGTTACCTTCCACCAAAGAGCGATTGATATGCTTTTATTATAACGCTTCCGTCATTTTTTTGCGGCTCGTTTTTTAATTCTTCGTACAGTTTGACGGCTCTGTCATAGTCTTCCTGAGTGTCAACTGTTAGGCGCATATCAGGGTAACGCCATTCCAAAGGAGCCAAAGGCCGGTGGATTTTAAACATTTCGGGATGATTGTATAAATATGGGCAGACATGCTCTCGCTCAGGAAGGAGTGTAGCGTAGGCGGCGGCTTTAAGAAGAGCGGGAGCTGATACAGATTCTACTCCCGAGCCGTATGGAAGGTCTGTGAAACCGGCGTAATCGGCATCAAGGGAAACGGCTTCACAATTAATCATATTCGCGGCGTCAGCGAAAACAAACGGATTATCGCCGGTTGCCCTGATTAGGCGATCAATCGAATATTTGCGGATAACCTGTCCAAAGCGCTCAAGGACATTGTCCTTGGGACCGGCGTGTATTTTAAAGCCCGCGTCTTTAGAAAGTGAATAAAATGAATTTAGCGAGTCTTCCGTGCAGGCAAGGACGCGAAGGTCAGCGTCAATTTTATTTAAGGATTCCATTACACGAAAAATCAACGGCTTTCCGTCAAGGAGAAGCATCGCTTTTCCGGGAAGCCTTGTCGAGTCAAGGCGAGCCTGTAATACGATTGCTGTCAATTTACACTCCATGTATCTGATAAAAGACGCGCGTCATGTTTCCATCTGAACTTGTTTGTCACAACCCAGTTTCGGACCTTTTTAAACTCATTCCACGCGGAAAATAAATCTTCTCCCGATTTTATTAAAAAGCCGGGGAACCTGTAAAGAGGAAGATGAGCGTAATCGCTTCTAAAAACAGGAGCGAGATTTTTTAGATAAAATTGTCTGTAATTGTCTTCTACAGTGCTGTTTTGCGAGGGAAGCTCTCCGTCATAGGAGAGTTTTAACTGTAAATTGACAGCTATTTCCTCTCCCCATAAATGAGCGCGAAAACCAAAATCAAGTAACTGCCAATATGGATGTTCAAAGGAGATATCAAACCCTCCTGTGTTTATAAAACGGCGCCTGTCGTATATGCCGATTCCGTCAAAGGGATAAAGGCTTTGTTCTCCTTCTTTGTGAGGTTCCAGAAAAACCGTTTTCATTTTTTTACGTTTGGTGGCGGGCGCTGCAAGTGTCGGTAATGTTTCATAACTTGAGTTCATTATTATAGGAACTGTACAAAGCCTTTTAAACCCTGGTTTTTTTTCGCTTGAGTCTTTTTCATCGGTTTCGTTTGCGCTTATGCTGAGCCTTTCCGCCATGCGCCTCGCTGTTCCGCCCGCGATTATTTTCATATCGCTGTGCATGACAAAAAAAAGCGGGCTTTCGATTTCGGAGGCTGCAAGGTTGATCTGTTCTCCAAGGTTTAATTCCCTTTCCGGGAGAATGAAACGGGCGAATGGAAAACGGCCTGCCATTTCTTCAATGTCATAATGAGGAGAACATGACTCAATAGAAATCACATTGTCAAAGCCTGATTTTTCAAGATCGTTAAAAAATGATCTTCTAAGCACTCCCGGACGATTTAAAATAACAGCGGAAATACCTGTGGAAGCTATGCGTTCTTTTCCTCCGACAGCGGTATAAGGCGTGATGGTTTCATTAAAAATTGTAGGTATAGTATTCATCGCAGTCAACGCAGCCTTCGCAATATTTTTTTTCGCATTGCTCTTTGTAATATTTTTCGCCGTTTTGCCAGATACTTTCCAGTGAATCTGTAAAAACATTTCCAAGTATTTTTTTACTTGCGCCTTTAAGCGCCGTAAGATCTTCCCTGCAAAGGGGAACTGTTCCGTCTATTAAAACCGGAAAATCCCTCATAATATGCCAGCAGGATTGACGGATAACAGGGGAAATATCTGACGCCTGTTTTTTTTCAAGGCAGCCGCAAAAATCATCGTATTTTTGAATAATNATATTTTTTTCTCCGTTGGGGGAATTTTCTTTCCAGTAACGGTAGAATTTTTCNGTATCGTCTTCTGATCCTTTAAGACGGACAGCCTGCACATAGGTATCGTTCGGGAAAAGGGAAAAAAGAGTTTTTGCGCATTCCTGTGCGTCCGCAAAACCGTTTCCCCTGAGCTTTGAGTAAAGGGCAGTATCTGCTGTATCAAGAGATACAATCCACGAGAGGGAAGGCGCGGGATTTTTGCTGTTGCCGGGGATTTTCTTTGAATACGCGGCGCAAAGCCTTGAGCATTCCTCAAGCTCGCAAGATTTCCACCCGATACCGGATGTTTCTATTACAAGCGAAAGATTCGGGCGTTTTAACACATTTTCTATTAACTTCATTTTTTCCGGGTGAAGGCTCAACTCTCCCCAGAGAGACAGATCGATTACAGCGTCGCCTGAAAAATCTGTAATTTTATCAAGCAGCGTTTCAAATTTTTGCGTGTCCATAAAATCTTTGCGTTCGCTTGAGTCTGCAAAGACAGGATAGGGGCAGATGCCGCATTTTTGGGGACAGCCGCCGTAAACCTGAATCGGGTAAAACGCAGGAAGCGTTCTTAAAATTTGCGGCTGCTCTTCGATTATTCGTTCTACGTCAGAGGCGGATGGAATTTTTCCCGCCGCATTGTAAAAATTTTTAAGGAGCGTTAAGTTTCTTTTTGAATCGGCGCAAAGATTTATTCTGTGAGAGCGGAGATCAACCGATGAAATCTCGGCTTCGATATCAAAAGCGTTAATGTCTTTCTGGATAACAGAAAAAAGTATATCTTTTTCTACAGGTCCGTCCTCGTCACCTAAAATTTTTGCGAGGATCCCGGCGGTTCCGGGTGAGAGTATTTCAGGAGCAAGAGCGAAAGGCCAGCCGTCGGCATAGGAATATTCGGCAGCGTATTTTATGTGCCTTTTTACGATCGCGTCTGCAAGAGACGGATCTAGAAACGGAGAGTCCGCGAAAGCGAAATATATACAATCAAAGTCTGCCTGAAGCTCGGAAATTCTTGTAAGTAGGCTGCGTTTTGTCCATGAATCCTTTTGTTCTATCTGGGCGTCTTTTAAAAAGGAAAAATCGCCGTGTGAAGAAGCCAAAAGAACGGTTTTTGTAACACCGGGAAACCTCGCTGCCTGTTCAAAACACGCCTCTATGGCGTTTTTTCCGTCAAAGACCGGCTGGAAAGCCTCGCCTGTGATATTTGCGGCATATAAAACTAACAAATTATTCATACTTCTTTTATTATCGTTTAATTGAGAAATATTGTAAACATGGAAGCGNATANCTGAAGCGTTTAGATTAACTGTTTCCAAGGAGCTTGATCCGCGCGAAGATGTAATCAAGNCGGTTTTGGTTTAAGACTGCGCGGTAGTAAGGCCGNCCCGGTATGCTTTCGATTTTGTAGCTGCCTCTTGTGACGAACTTTTTGCTTTTTCCTTCGGTGAACCAGTAAACAAGAGCGATATCCTCGTTTGTCATTTCGATAGCGTTTAAGCCTTTTTTGCCCAATGTACAGCCGGAGTTAAAAAGACAGGGAACGGGAAGCTCGTCGCCGTAGAGGCTCTGGCGAAGTACGTCACGCCTTTCTTTGCGTTTAAGTTTGCCAAGCTCTTTTCTAAGAGCGGTTACTTCATTTTCGATTCGCAGACGATCTTCGCCTGTAGAAGCGGGGTAGTCATGGCAGAGACGCTCTATTTCGAATTTAATATAATCGAAACGTCCAAGAGATTCAAAAAGAGGTCTGTGAGTATGTCCAATGATCGAAAGACAGTGTTTTTTTAAGGAAAACTCGTAGGCTCTTTTTTCGATTTTAAACCGCTTAAGCGGACTTCGGTTTCCCGAGATATTTTTTACACCAAGAGGTTTAAGGATAAATCGAATAAAAAAACCGAAAAACCGGTTAAATTTTACATACACATTTGACAGCTGATGACCGTGAAAAACATAAGCTGTTACGGCGTCTGTTATTATTTTTAATACAAAATGAATATGGTACGGATATGAGAGATTTTTTTTATAAATAAGCTGCTCGTCATGATTACCAATAATTTTATATAAACGTTTATCGTTTGCAAAAAGGTTAAACACCCTGTATAAGCCAGCCCATTTTTCCCTTATATAATCAAGAGAGTAGCGCTGGAGTTCCTCGACATCGCCGTTAAGCGCAAGGATCCAGCCGTTTTTAAAGTAGTATTCTTCAAGAAGGCATGTAAGCATCTCTCCGTTATGGTAAAGATCATCCCGTAAGCCCGTTCCCATGTGGAGATCGCTAATGATAAGAATCTTTCCGCCTGCCCTGATATCCAGAATTGAGTTTTCCGGAAAGTCTTCGTCTGACAGGCGGCTTAGGAATATTTTATCGGGCATTGGGCCTTCGAGGACTTGAACCTCGGACCTACAGATTATGAGTCTGCAGCTCTAACCGACTGAGCTAAAGGCCCCCTCTTTCTACTATTTTTTACTAAAATCCGGTAAAAATGTCAAGAGCAAAGCCGTTTTCTCATTTTCAGGACGGGTAGTAAACTTACGAACGCTCATTTATAATACAAGTATGTGGAACCCGGCAGCTGGGATAAAACAAATGTTTTATAATTTGGGTTTTTTTGCTCGAACGCTTAAAGGGGTTGCCTTTTTTATCCGGCATTCCCAGGCTTCTTTTAAAATCCTTATAATGCAGATTCTCTTTACTTTTGTTTACGCGATGGGGATTTCTTCTCTTTTGGCTCTGGCNATAGGAGCGGCTGTTAATATTATCGGNATGCCGATGCTNACCATGTTAAATCAGCAGCAGCTTCTTTATACGNTGTTAATAATAATTATTACAAGAGAGCTCGGCCCTCTTTTAACAGCTTTTATTGTAATCGCCCGATCCGCGACCGCTATCGCGACAGAGATCGCCGGGATGGTTATTTCACACGAGGTTGAGGCTTATATTTCTGTAGGGGTTGATCCGATTGTGCATTTGGCTGTTCCAAGATTTTTGGGCGTTACGATTTCGCTTGTTTTATTAAATATTTATTTTTCTGTTTTTGGGCTTGCAGGTTCGTATATGATAGCTTCTATTTTTAGTTCTACGCCGATGGATTTTTATTTTACAAGCCTTCTTCAGCAACTGCATATTCAGGATATTCTATTATCGGTTATTAAAAGCGTCGCGTTTGGAGCGATTATTTCGATAGGCGCTGTTATTCAGGGGTTTTCTGTTGAAAGAGCGAGCACAGAAGTTCCTATTGCCGGTTTGCGGGCTGTAAGCGGAGCGTTCGCGCTTTGCATAATCGTAAATGTGCTTTTATCTGTATTATTTTATTTGGTGTTGGCGTAATGGCAGAATTTATAGAGCTTCAAAACGTATGCTTTTCCGCTCAGGAAGGCATGATAATACAGGATGTTTCAATCAATTTTACACCGAATAAAACAACCGCCATTGTAGGTCCTTCGGGGGGAGGAAAAAGCACAGTCTTAAAACTGTCAGCAGGGCTTTTGGTTCCCTCAAGCGGAGAAGTTTTGTATAAAGGCAAAAATATAACCCAGATGAACCGAAACGAAAATCTGGAATTCAGGAAAGAAGGAGCTTTTGTTTTTCAGGATTCTGCGTTATGGGCAAATCAGACGCTTTTTCAGATACTTGAGCTTCCTTTAAAAATTCATTACCCGAAAATGAACGCGAAAGAGCGCGCGTCGAAGATTAAAAAAGTAACGGAAGAAGCAGGTTACAGAAAGGATTTAAATATCCGTCCTTCCCGTCTTTCCATGGGAGAGCAAAAATTAATCGCCTTTGCCCGCGCGCTTTTGTGCGACCCGTCTCTTTTATTTCTTGACGAATGGACAGAATCTCTTGATGAATCGGCAGCCGACAGGCTTATCAACATTGTAAGAAGAAAACAAAGGGAAGGAGCATCCATTTTATTTGTAAGCCACGACATGAGGTTAATTATTGATTTAGCGGATTATGTTGTAATTATAACAGACGGAAGAGTACAGGCAAGCGCGCCCAAAGACAGCATAATAAGCGATTTATTGCTTAATGATTTTGTAAAGATAGGGATAGCATCATGATACTATCTGTAGTAATATGAGGATATCATGAAGTTTTCAATTCGTTTCGCTGACCAGATTGTAGGCGCCTTTGTAATTCTGGCTCTCGCGATCCTGATTGTCGTGATTTTCATGCTGGGTAAAAATCAAAGATGGTTTGTGCATGATTATCAATATATGACATATTTTAGCAGCGCGTCAGGTATTAGCCGGGGTATGCCGGTTTTATATAAAGGTTTTAGAATAGGCGATATAAAAAACATAAAACTTTCATACGATGATCGTGTCGAGGTTAGCTTTACCATTTTTAATGAATATGACCACAGGGTTACAGAAGGTTCTCTTGTTGAAATGCAGTCAAGCCCGATTCCGGGCATCGGAAACGCCTTTGTTTTTCATCCGGGAAAGGGAACTGAAAAAATCCCGGAAGGAAGCGTCATCCCGGAAGTAACATCGCCTGAAGCAAGACAGGTTTTCGCAATGGGATTAGCGACTGTTTCAAAAGCTGATGATAGTATTGCGAATATAATAAACCAGGTAACAAGAACTCTTGAAGCCATAAGCGTTTCTTTGGCTGGAAACATCGAGTCTGATAAAATGCCGCTTGAGCAAATAGTAAAAAATGTAGTCGGGATAACAGCTGATGTAAAAGGCATAACTGAATCATTATCAGAAAAATTAATACCTCTTTTGGATAACCTGGAGACTGTAAGCGCTATGGCAGCGGCTCCTGACGGCTCTCTTCAGTCGCTTTTGGATTCTCAAGGTACGTTGTACACAAGTATCGAAGGCGCCATTGGCTCTATTTCCGGCATAATGGAAAGTCTTGAAAAAACAGCGGAATTTTTACCTCAGCAGCTTCCGCAAGTAGCTATTTTAATAAGCGAGCTTAATGTAGCCGTAAGATCGATTCAGGATGTGTTAACGGCTCTCTCCAATAATCCGCTCCTTAGAGGCGGAATCCCGGAAAGAACGGAAGCGGGTCCCGGCGGAGCGAATTCCAGAAATCTGGAATTTTAACATAAGTTTTTATATGAGGTTATTTTAATGTGTAAAATTAAATATTTAATTCTTTTATTAATCATATTTTGTTTTACGTTCGCCTCATGTTCGTCCGCACCAAAAAATCCCGGTGATGTTTTTACGCTGCGAAGACAGGCTGAGGATGGGTTAAAAAACGCGAACAGGGAAGCGGCGAGGGGTAATCTCGAGGTTGCGCTCTCTCTTCTTACAGGCTTTAAGCGAAACGCGGTTCTCGCGGATGATCAATCTTTAATAATCAGGATTTCTCTTTCCATGGGGAATGTTTTATTTTCACTTGACAGAAGACAGGAAGCGTTTGCAGAGTGGGATCTTGCGATAAGCGAGGCTGTAAGTTTTGGAAACAAAGAGCTTTTATCTGTAAGCAAAATATTTAAGGCAAGGGGAAATCTGCTTTCGGACGAAACTAGAGCCGCGTCAATTTTGGAAGAAGTAAACCGCGAAAGCGCCAATATAAGATCCAACAGGCTCTTTATTGCCTTTTCATGGCAGGTGAGGGCTTTGGCTCTTCGTTCCCTAAAAAGATGGCAGGAAGCTGAAAACGCTTCCCGTCAAAGTTTAAACATACATGAAAAAGACAGGCATCTTGAAAATGCTTCGTTTGACTGGTACACTATTGCTTCAATCCGTTCATTGGCGGATAATACGAACGGCGCCATTGAGGCATTGGAATCATCAATAGCGATAGACAGGCGTATTGAGAATTCATCAGGGCTTGCCGCAAGTTACCGCGCGATGGGGGACGTCTACCGCAGAGCAGGGAGAGAAGAATATGCATTGGAAGCGTACAAAAGAGCAATATCAATTCTCGAAGCGTTAGGAAACGATCAGGAGATCGCTTTTCTCAACAGAAGAATAAACAGAAACTAGACGCTGTTTTATCCATCAATTTTAGCAGCGTCTCAGGTTAAATAAAATTCACAATACAATGGAGTAACTATGAATGACGTATTTATGAATACATATAAAAGGCTGCCTGTGACCATAGCGAAAGGCGAAGGGTCATGGCTGTTTGATATTAACGGAAAAAAATACCTCGATTTTGGATCAGGTATCGCTGTAAATTTACTTGGGCATAATTATCCGCCTCTTGTCCGGGCTGTAACAGAACAGGCGGCGAAATATTTTCACACAAGTAATTATTACATGAATGACTCAAGCGCGGCTTTCGCGGAGAAACTTGTGGAAGTTTCTTCTTCCGCAGGAATTAAAAAAGTTTTTCTTTGTAATTCAGGAGCGGAAGCGAATGAAGGCGCCTGTAAATTGGCGAGGAAATATTCACTCTTAAAATACGGTCCAGGAAGACACACGATCGTAACATTAAAGGGGAGTTTTCACGGAAGAACAATTACAACATTGGCCGCGACAGGGCAGGAGAAGTTTCACAAAGACTTTGGTCCATTTACAGATGGCTTCGTTCATATTGATGGTACAAATATCGATGCTTTGGAAAGGGCGCTTGACGGGAAAACTGTTGCGGGTCTTTTAATGGAAGCCGTGCAGGGTGAAAGCGGCATTGTGCCGCAGACTGATGAATTTATAGCTTCTGCCGCCAAATTCTGTAAAGAGAGGGATATCCTTTTAATGTTTGACGAAATTCAATGCGGTCTTGGAAGGACTGGAACTTTTTTCGCTTTTGAACAGTACAAAGATTTTGAAGGAAACCCGCTTAAAGTAGATATTGTAACGCTCGCCAAAGGACTTGCAGGAGGAATCCCTGCGGGAGCTGTTTTGGCAGGCGAAAAAACCTGTGATGTTTTAGTGACAGGAGATCATGGAAGCACGTTCGGCGGAAACCCGATAGCGGCAGCGGCAGGACTTGTAATTCTTAAAACCCTGAATGATCCCGTATTTTTGGCGGACGTTAAACACAAGGGCGATATATTTATAAACGCCTTAAAGAATAACCACAAGGTTAACGAAGTGAGGGGAAGAGGGTTAATGATAGGATGCGATATAGAAGCAGACGCGTGGCCCATTCTCGAAGCTGGAATAGCGAGAGCCGACAATATGAAAAATCAAATTGGTCTTTTAATGCTGTCGGCGGGTCAAAAAACATTAAGGTTTCTTCCTTCGTATACAATACTGGACAGCGAAATCGATATGGGGCTTGAAGTTTTAAGAGAATTATTGGACGCAAGCTAGATAGAGGGCTGTAGAAGAGGAGTTCACGCAAAACCTTTGTGTGAATTCCTTTTCTACTCATCTGTCAAATAGTCGATTTTTCCTTCACCTAACGCTTTTAGTATTCTTCTTTTTACGTCCCCAAAGTCATTACCGCTTCCTGTAAAATCTTTAATTCTGTTTCGTATTTCACGGCGGTTTGAATTTTGGCCATAGGGACATGTGCAGGCGTTTTTTAATATATTCTGCTCAGAGGCGCAGGAAATTATCTGTTTTTCTTCCAAAAGGGCAAGAGGGCGGATAAGGCTTACAGGGTATTTTCGGTAATTTAATAAAATCGGCATAGCAAGCATTGTGCCTTTGGTGCAAAGATTCATAAAAAAAGTTTCAATAATGTCGTCCAGATGATGACCGAGAGCGATTTTATTAAAGCCGTTTTCTACAGCGTACTTTAATAGTTCTGTTCTTCTTTGGGTAGAACACCAGTAACAGTTCATTTTTTCGCCTTCTTTTAATCTTCCAATAACAGGCACAAATAAATCTGTAAAGGGAACTCCCCATTCTTCAAGTNTTTTACTTAATACAGATTTTTTACAACATGCGCAAAAATCCGTGCTTATATGAAGANCTGANAGTTCGTAATTTATTTTTAGAGCAGGTTTAATTTGAGAAAGTGCCCACGAAAGAACGCTTGAATCTTTTCCGCCTGAAACCGCTATTAAAATTCTATCTCCCTCAGAAATTAAAGACCTTTCCATCACAACTTTTACCATAAGTTTTTTAACAATTTCACTTGCGCCTGTTTTCTTAAAAAATCTGCTCATAAGAATCTTAATCCCTAATTTTTGTTTGATAAAACATCATTAATGACAAGACTTGCAAGCGCAAATCCCGCCGCCGCGGTAACGGTTACAATACTTCCATTTACTCTTTTTTGACCCGGAACAAAAAAGGAAGCATTTTCGTTTTCTGATATTTCATCGCTGTAAACGACATTAAAATCACCTGAAAAATTACGTTTTCTAAGCTCATGGCGTATAATTCTTGCCAAAGGGCATGCCTTTGTTTTCCAGATTGAATCAAGTTTTATTTTTAATGGATCCATTTTAAGAGCCATACCCATCGATGAATAAAGAACAGCTTTCGTCCTGTGTGTAAGTTCGATTAAATCAAGTTTGTGATTGATTGTATCTATAGCGTCAATTACATAGCCAGCGTTTTCTATGTCAAAAATATGAGCGTTTTCTTTGCAGAAAAGTTCATCCCACACCGTTATCTCACACTCAGGGTTAATTTCGAGAAGACGTTTTTTTAGAGTTGACGCTTTTGGAAGACCAAGCGTAAGAGAAGTAGCTTCAACCTGCCTGTTAATATTTGATAAAGCGATAATATCATTATCTATTATGCCAATTTTTCCAACACAAGAGCGGACTAAAGCTTCAGCTGCCCAGCTTCCAACGCCGCCCGCGCCAAAAACAAGCACTCTTGTTTGTTTAAGTTTTTTTATACAGTCACTCCCTGTGAGTAACTCAAGCCTCTCGTAAAAGGAATCAGTAATTAAAGGAGGATTTTTTTTATTATGAATTCCCGGCTTATCATTCCTGATTTTTAAATATCTTTCTTCTTCGCTAAATATACATCCGCAGTATTTTTGCAAATATAAATTTTTGGCTCTTGCTAAAGACTGGCTTTCTTTAAAAAGCAAACGAAAATCTTTGTAAAAAAAGTCTATATTAAATTTATTGGCAGCATCTTCGCCTGTTTTTTTTATCGCTTCATGATCCTGATACGGACTTATTAAAAGTGTTGTAGAAAAAGCGTCATAACCTTCTTCTTTTGCCGTTTTCGCGGTTTTAAAAAGACGCGTTAAATAGCACATTTCACAGCGGCTTTTGTTTTTATTTAAAGTTTCGTTAATAAAAAACTCAACATTATATGTATCATCCGATATTAGTTGAAGGTTTTGTGTTTTTGAAAAATCATTTAAACAATCACGGCGTGATTTATATTCCGTGTACGGATGTATGTTTGGATTGTACCAAAAAAGATCAGGCTCTATTTTTTCGGCGCGAAGATTATCGATACAAGAGACAGAGCAGGGCGCGCAGCAGCAGTGTAAAAGAAGTTTCATAGCATACTCACAGGATCAACATCAATTTCAAGGTATACTTTGGAATCTTTGCCGGTTTCGTATCTGGCGACAGCTTCCCTCGCGAGGGAATGAATAACGCCTAATTTTTGACTTCTTAAAATTAACTGTCTCCTTTTGTTGTTATTTATAATACCGATAGGACATTCCGCAGGACCCAACATATCGGCGTCTTTTGGAATTATTTTTTCAATGATAGACGCAAGACGTTTTATTGCGGCATCGGCTCTTGATTGTTCTTTGGAGCGCACCACAAAACGTATCAATCTTGAGTACGGCGGAAACCCAAGAGCGTTACGTGTTTTTAATTCGGCGTTAAAAAATCCTTCTACATCCAAAGCGCATGAACGTGTAATTACAGGGTCTTCCATGCGAAGCGTTTGGACAATTACCTTGCTGTCGGGGAAATATCTGCCGGCTCTTCCTGCTACCTGAACAATAAGTGAAAATGTTCTTTCGGCAGCGCGAAAGTCAGGCAGGTGAAGACCTGTGTCGGCGAACACAACGCCTACAAGCCTTACGCCGGGGAAGTTTAATCCTTTCGCTACCATCTGCGTTCCAAGAAGTATATCGATTACTCCTGTTTTGAATAACATTAATGTTTCTTCAAGACCACCCGATGTTCCGTTTTTTTTTGCGGCTGTGTCCGCGTCGATTCTTTTTAGGCGCATATTTGGAAATGTTCTTCTAACTTCTTCTTCGATCATTTCTGTGCCGAATCCGCGGTAACCGGCTTCGACGCATCCGCACTGCGGGCAGACTGACGGAGGAGGAGAGCTGTAACCGCAGTAGTGGCACATGCATTTTCCTTTTACCTTGTGCCATGTAAGAGAAACCGAGCATCTTTTACAGATTAATTCCCATCCGCACTGCGGGCATTGATAAAAATGCGCGAAGCCCCTTCTGTTTAAAAAAAGTATTGTCTGCCTTCCCATTTTATGCGTAGCTAAAATTTCGTCTTTTAGTTCTTTGGAAAGGCAGCCCTCTGTTTGTAAAAGGCTCACCGCTTTAATTTCAGGCATAGCTCCGCCCGATAGACGGCGTGATAAATTAAGACGTTTTATTGTACCATCGCGCATTAATTTCCACGCTTCTGCGGAAGGAGTTGCAGATCCCATAACAAGACGGGCGCCTTCCTGAGATGAGCGCCTGACAGCGATTTGACGTGCGTGGTATCTTGGAGTGTTTCCTGATTTATAGGAGCCGTCATGCTCTTCATCTATGATAATTAAACCAAGGTTTGAAAGCGGAGCGAAAACTGCGCTTCTGGGACCTACAACAATTTTTGCTTCACCGTTTCTTATTCTAATCCATTCAGACAGGCGCGAAGACGGCGTCATTCCTGAATGAAGCGTAGCGGCAAGAGAGCCGAAACGGTTTCCAATCATCTGCGCTGTCTGGTGAGTAAGGGATATTTCAGGCACAAGATAGATAACGGTTTTTCCGGCGTTTAATGTAAACTGCGCCGCTCTTAAAAATACTTCTGTTTTGCCGGAGCCTGTTACGCCGTATAAATAAAACATCTGCGCGCCGTCCAACGTATTCTCATTTGGCGATGTTATTTCGTGTAACGCGCTTGCCTGCTCGTCAGAGATGGAAAGAGAAACTTGAGTTTCTTCTTCGCTGTCTGGAAGTGCTGGAACGATTCCCCTTCTTCCTGACGGCAGCATGGACGCTAGAGCCTGCCCTTGTGAGCATAAATAATAGCCTGCCATCCATTTGGATATTTCCATGTCCCTTGTGTCGAATAACGCTTCCTTGTCAATCACACGTCTTATTTTTTTTACGGCGTCTTCTTTTATATTTTCAGGGAGTGTATCCCTTTTTGCTATAATATATCCAAGTATATCCCTTCTTCCAAAAGGAACCATCGCGCGTTTTCCGACAGCCGCTTCTCCTTTATCGTCAGCCATGTAGGTAAAGCTGTGGTCAAAAGAACTATTGACAGGAGAAGGTATATCAAAAATTAATTCGTAGTAAACTGACAATCAAATCTCCGTTAATTATCCAGTCTGGATTTAAGGAGTTTTAGGTCTTCCCAGGCCGGACGTTTATAGCTTTCGTCACGTAACAGAGCGGAAGGATGATAGGTGCAAAGGAGAGGATAAGTTTCATTTGCGGCGTTAAGGTTAAAAAATCTGCCTCTTAGTTTTCCAATCGGCTCTGAGGTTTTTAGAAGAACATGGGAAGAAACCTTGCCTGCCGCGAGAATGAAACGTGGTTTTAGAATGGAAATCTGCCGTTCAAGAAAATGGGCGCATGCCAAAGTTTCTTCAGGATGAGGATCTCTGTTTCCCGGAGGACGGCATTTTACGACGTTTGCTATAAAACAATTTGTGTTACGTGAAAGCCCGATAGAGGAGAGCATCTTGTCCAAAAACTGTCCCGCTTTGCCTACAAACGGGCGTCCCTGTTTATCTTCTTCTTCGCCGGGACCTTCCCCTATTACCAAAACATGCGGGTTTAATACCCCTTCTCCTGGAACCGCGTTAAGTCTTTTTTCATGAAGAGCGCATCCTTTACAGGCGTTTATCTCCTGGGCAATTTTTTCAAGGGAGTCTCTGTCTTTACTGCTGCCATGCGCCTCGCCGCCTTGTAAATCATCAAATTGATATTCTATTCTTTCGCTCAAAAAACCTGAGCCAACATAATCTGCGCAAATATCCAAAAACTCGGCAACTTTTTGCTTGTCCGTCAAAGTCATAGGATATTATATCAAAAATTTTTGCCGCGAACCATACAAACCGGAACCTTCGCTTCTTGGATGAACCTATTGCCAGATTACCTTTAATTTATCCAAATATAGCGTAGGGGCTTGACAAGTACGCTATATGTGTGGTACTATATATAGAGTAGGAGCTTTAAAGGTACACTATATGCGATGCCCCCATTGTGGAACAATTGAAGATAAAGTAATTGAATCACGCTCACTTGCGAACGGAGACGCTGTTCGAAGGCGCAGGGAATGTATCAGCTGCAGTTACCGCTTTACAAGCTACGAAAAAATCGATGAAAGGCAGTTTATGGTGGTTAAAAAGGACTCAAGAAGAGAGCCTTTTGACCGTGAAAAGCTGGAACGAGGGGTAGTTCGCGCCCTGGAAAAAAGACCTTTCTCCGCTATGCAGATAGAAAACCTTGTAAATGAAATCGAGGATGAGACAGCAATACAGAGCAAGGGCAGCCGCGAGATTACAAGCTCGATAATAGGCGATCTGGTGCTCGAAAGGCTCGCGAAACTTGATAAAGTCGCGTACGTGCGTTTTGCGTCAGTTTACAAGCATTTTAACAATTTGAATGAGTTTATAGATGAGATAAAAAAGGTAGGGGAAACTACATAAAGATAAAACTTGAGGTAAGCTGACGGTTCAAATGGGGATGAGCCGGCAGAGCCGTCCAGCACCTAAAACTTAGGTGCTGGACGGTTTTTTTTTACCTATGGCGTCTCTCATGTTATTTGTGCTATTATGTCTCTACAGAAGCTGGCTTAAGCTAAAATAGCTAAACCGGCAATTTAACATAGGGAGTGACAACGAAGATGCTCCCGGGAGACTTATATGAAAATAGGGCTGGATACCTTTGCGTGCGACGGCGGTAAGTCGGGAGTAGGCATGTATTTAACCCAGATTTTGAAACGCTTTACGCCGTCAGAAGCTTTGTTTGAATTATTTGGCTGGGAATATGACCGCTATACATATAATGATGTAGCGCCGAATTTTAATTTCATCCCTCAATGTTCAATCCACGGGCGTACAGCGAACTCGATATGGCATGTTTTAAAATACAAAGATTTCGCGTTACACAGACAGTACGACGCGTGTTTTTTTCCAGCTGCTCACAGGTATCTTCCTTACGGCTCTCCGTGTCCTTCCATTGGCGTTGTTCATGATATGGCGGCGTATTTCGGAGACAGTAAAACAAGAGTGCATCTTGGCGCTTTTTTACGCATGATTCTTCCTAACTCTCTTAGAAAAATGGACAGGATAATCGCGGTAAGCCAATGGGTAAAACAGGAATTAATTGACAGGGCTCATGTAAAAGAAAACAGAATAGAAGTTGTGCCTAACGGCGTTGATCATAATTCTTTTTATCCGCGCCAGCGCAATGAAGAAAGCGTTCTTTTAATTCAGCCATTCAGTTTTCGCCGTCCCTATGTATTGTGCGTTTCCCGTATCGATCATCCTGTTAAAAATCATGTGCGCCTTATAGACGCATTTAACATTTTTAAGGAAAAAACAAAGTTTCCCCACAGGCTTGTTATGGCAGGAAGCGACAGTAACAGCGCCTCTGTTGTAAAAGAAGCCGCGGCTGCCTCTCCCTGGAGATCCGATATTTTCTTTACTGGCTATTTTCCGACAAAAAGTCTTCCTGAGTTATACGCAGGCGCGGACTTTGTTGTCTTTCCCTCAATGTACGAAGGTTTTGGAATGGGAGTAGTGGAAGCTATGGCTTGCGGCGTTCCTGTTCTCTGCGCAAGGGCAGCCTCCTTCCCTGAAGCCTCTGAACACGCAGCTCTTTATTTTGATCCGTTCAACGTAGAGGATATGGCAGACCGCATGATAACAATAAGCAATGATCGCAACATGTACAATGAATGCCGCCGTCTTGGCCTTGAAAGAGCGAAAGAATTTTCATGGGAAAAATGCGCCGAGCGAACACTACAGATTATTTATGAAACAGCAGGGAAGTGATGTATACATTTTGTTACGCACACATCGGCGCATTTGCCGCAGTTGTCGCATAGACTGTAATCAATTACCGCGAGATTATCGATTATTTTGATGACGTTTTTGGGACATTCCTTAACGCATTTTGTGCAGGCTATACATCCTGACGAGCATTTTTTTCTTGTTACAGCGCCTTTTTCAATATTTTTACACGCTACAAATACGCCAATAGAAGCGTTTTCTATCGAAATGATTTTTGGCGGGCATACTTTTACGCATAAACCGCATCCTGTGCAAAGAGATGGTATTACATAGGCGAGATCGTTTTCGAGGCAAATTGCGTCTGCGGGGCAGACTTTCTGACAATCTCCGTAACCGAGGCAGCCGAAAGCGCAGGAGTTTTTTCCATTGTATATTTTTTTTGCCCCGTCGCAGGAAGAAATCCCTCTGTAATCCATTTTTCTGACTTGCGCTTTACAATCGCCTGCGCAGTTAACTATAGCTGTTTTCTTTTCGATGCTTGCAGCTTCAACTCCAAGTATTGCGCTTATTTTTACAAGTACGTCAGCGCCGCCTGGCGTGCAAAGATTTGGTTTAACGTTTTCGCTGGAAAGAAGAGCTTTCGCGTAACCTGAACAGCCCGGGTATCCGCAGACGCCGCAGTTTACGCCGGGAAGGTTTTTTTCAAGTTCCGCTATACGCTCATCGACTTTAACGTGCATAAGTTTAGAGGCAACGCAAAGAACACAGGCGCAAAAAAGACCCATGACGGTCACTGTAATAACTGTAATTAAAATGGTTTCCATAATCAATTATTCCTAACCAAACAGATTTTCTATTACGCCCGCGAACCCGAAAAAAGAAAGCGAAAGAATCGCAACCGACAATAATGTTAATGGTAAACCCTTAAATGATTTGGGAGGGTCAGCAGTTTCTGTATATTCCCTGATACCGGAAAAAATTACCATAGCGAGAAGAAAGCCTAGCCCCGCACCAAATGCGTTTACAACAGACTCGACAAACGTGTAATCCTTCGAGATATTTACAAGGGTTACTCCCAAAAGACCGCAGTTAACAGTGATAAGAGGAAGATAAACGCCCAAAGCTTCATACAAAAATGGAATGTATTTTTTTAGAACTATTTCCACAAATTGAACAAGAGCGCCGATTAAAAGAATAAAAACAATTATCTGCATATAGCCCATGTTGAATCTGTCAAGAACAAAAATCTGAATCGGCCATGTAACCGCTGTAGCCAAAGCCATTACAAAAGTGACGGCAAGCCCCATTCCAACGGCGTTTTTAAATACTTTTGTTACTCCCAAAAACGGGCAAATTCCGAGGAACTGGCAAAGAACATAGTTATTTACAAGAACCGTGCTCATTAAAATGACAGCTAACGCTTTAATATCCATTATTCAGATCCTCCTTTTCCCGATAATTTATTGCAGGCGCCCAAAGAAGGGCATCCAGAGCAGCCGAATTCTTTTTTCTTAATCGCTTTTCCGTCTGATAATTTATTTACAATCGCGATTAATATTCCAAACGCGGCGAATCCTCCCGGAGCCAAAGTTAAAATGGGAACGTTAAAATCGATAAGAACGGGTATCTCGATACCAAACCATTTACCGGCGCCAAATATTTCGCGCATGGAAGCCATAGCAAGCATTGCGAGAGTAAAACCCGCTCCCATGCCGATAGCGTCAAGAGAGGAGTCAATGACAGTGTTTTTTTTGGCGAAAATTTCCGCGCGTGCGAAAATTATACAGTTAACGGTAATTAGCGGGAGGAAGATACCAAGAGCCATATACAAAGGATAGGCGTACGCTTCTATTATCATTTTTACAAGAGTAACAAAACCCGCTATAAAAACTATGTAGCAGGGAATGCGTACTTTATCGGGAATTATTTTTCTTAGGAGAGATATCGATATATTGGATCCAAGTAAAACAAATGTAGTGGCTATTCCCATGCCAAGAGCGCTTGAAACCTGAGTGGAGACAGCGAGCATGGGGCAGATGCCAAGTACGGACACAAGTACCGGGTTTTCTTTTACAATTCCCTTACAAAGAACGGAAAGTTTATTCATCATCCTGTGTCTCCCCGTGCGAATGAGTGTTACCTGACATGGATTTTTTAATGATTTCAAAAGCGGTAAAAGCGTCTCTGATTCCGTTCTTTTTGGCGACAGATGTAATTGTGGCACCAGAAATCGCGGCTATTCCTTCTACGCCGTTTCTGTCTATTCCCCAGTATAAACCCGCGTGATGGTGTTCAAAAACAGGAGTGCCAAGCCCCTGCGTTTCATTTTGAGAGAGAACGGATGTTTTTATAACTCTTCCTTCCATATTGATTCCGCAGATTAATCTAATCTCCTCGGGCGCGTACCCGATAGTTGATATCATAAAAATAAATCCTTTATTGTTAGACGCTCTGTACACTTGAGTGATTCTTGCCGGAAGCCCTTCGACTTCAAGCTGTTCAAAATCTGCGCCAGGAATTATTTCTTCCATCGCTATTCTCGCTCTTTCTTTCGCCGCAGCCTCGATAATCGGGAATGTTAAATTATTAACATAAGCGAGGGACGCGGAAACGAATAAACAAATTAACGATAACACAAGTATTGGAAGGAAAAAATCATTTTTCATTAGTATTTTCCTCCCAACGCCTTTTTATACGCGATTTTATTTATAAAAGGAACAAGCATATTCATTAAAAGAATGGAAAAAGAAACGCCTTCCGGGTAGCTTCCGTAAAGACGTATAAGAACTGTGATAAGACCGCAGCCAACGCCGAAAATCGCGCGTCCAGCTTCTGTCTGCGGGCTTGTTACATAATCGGTAGCGCAAAAAATGGCGCCCAAAAATAATCCGCCTGATAAAATATGACTGACGCCAAAATCCATTCCGCCTGCAATAAAAGTTAAAATAAAAACAGTTCCTATAAACGTTACGGGAATTACAGGCGTTATCACGCGCCTGATTAAAAGATAAATAAAACCAATAAGGAGGGCAAGCTCGCTTGTCTCTCCTATACAGCCGCCGTGAATACCAAGAAAGAGGTTTAATTTGCTTTGTATTGAGTAAGGCTCATTTCTAAAAATATTTAAAAGAGCGGCAAGGGGAGTGGCTCCTGTAACTGTGTCAAAGGGAACTACCCATGTTGTCATTGTTATGGGAAAAGCGAGAAACATTACAATACGAGCGGTTACGGCAGGGTTAGCGAAATTTTTTCCAAGTCCGCCGAAAAGCTGTTTTACTAAAATGATAGCGATAAAGCATCCAAAGACAGCCTGCCAGACAGGAATTGTAACAGGCAGGTTAAAAGCGAGTATTATTCCTGTTAAACAGGCGGAAAAATCAGAGATGGTGTTTTTTCTGTTTAATAATTTTTCGTAAACCCATTCAAATATGACACAAGAGACGGCGCAGACCGCTGTTATAAAAGCTGCGCGGATGCCAAAGACCCAAATCCCCACAGCCAAAGACGGAACAAGAGCGATACAGACATCGAGCATAATGCGGTTTACAGATGATTTATCATATATATGAGGAGCGGGAGACACAATCATGTTAGATGTCATTTCGCTGCCTCCTTCTTCGCTTTTTCATAATTCCATAACATGTCATCGGCAAGTTTTAAAACTTGCACTAAAGGTCTTTTGGAAGGACACACATACGCGCAGCATGCGCATTGAGCGCACATATTTATTTTTAATTTTTTTAGCTGCTCCATGTTTTTAAGCTCATAAGCGGTTTCTATATTCGCGGGCATTAATCCCATGGGGCAAGTAAATATGCACCTTCCGCATTTTATGCAGGCGCAAGGCTCTGGAACCTGGGCGTCTTTTGCGTTAAACGCCAAAAGAGCGCTTGTGATTTTTACAACAGGGATATCCAAAGAAGGAACCGCGTTTCCCATCATTGGCCCGCCCATAATTATTTTTTTAACGTCGTCTTTTAACCCGCCGCAAAAATCAAATAATTCCCTGACAGGCGTTCCTATTGGAGCTATTACATTTTTGGGATTTCTTACGGCGGAACCGTCAACAGTTACGCATTTTGATATAAGAGGCATTCCGGTTTTTATATATTTTGTAAATACATCGACAGTTGTGCAGTTTACAACGATGCATCCAATATCGGGAAGCCGTCCGCCTTCGGGAACTATTCGTCCTGTAACATTGTAAACAAGCACTTTTCTTTCGCCCTGAGGATATAAAGAGGGAAGCACATGAACGCTTACTCCCTCCATTCCTTCGCATAACGCTTTCATTTTTTTTATCGGTTCCGGTTTATTGTCCTCGATGCAAAAAATAATATTTTTTGGTTTTAGATATTCTTTCATTAATTTGACGCCTTCCCATTCATATTGAGAATCATCGATCATTGTTCTGGTATCTGAAGTAATATACGGCTCGCACTCGGCGCCGTTAATCAAAATATAATCAAGTTTTACAGTGTCTTTAAGGGTAAACTTATGCGCAGTAGGGTAGCCCGCGCCTCCAAGACCTACGACGCCTGAATTACGCACAGCTTCGATAAATTCGCAAAGACTGTTTACATTAACCGGCGCAAGACCTTCCCACGGCGTCTGGCTTTTGTCTGATGTTATGGTAATGGAAACGGTTTTATCGTTTGTTAATCCGTCAAAATAATCGATGCTTTTTACGGTTCCGGAAACGCTCGCGTGTACAGGCGAGGAAACGGTTCCAGAAGCATCGCCGATTAATTGACCTACTTTTACATAATCGCCGGGGGCAACTACAGGATTCGCGGGTGTTCCTGAATGCATGGACATTGGAATCCTAACCTCCGCAGGGACAGGAAGGACTTCGGGAGCCATTTTAGCAGTATTTTTCATGTGCGGAACATGTATGCCGCCCAGTTTCTTCATCGCGGGATTTCCTTATTAAGTGATAATATAATAACAGATTTTTATATTTTTATAAAGTGGTATTTTTCTTAAATTGTTTTTTATTTTATATTTTATGCTAATTATTCAAGAGATTGTCTAAACTGTTGTTTTGAATAAACTGTTCCAGTAATGAATTATTCTCTGTTTCCTGCGGGGGAGTTTCCTGTCTTCTTAAACCTTCTTTAATCCAGTTTAACAATACGGTAATACGGGCATTAATGTTCGGTGTAAGGTTCATCCTGCTTACAATAAAGCCGGGCAGGGAAAGCCCCGATAGACTGTAGATTAGTATTCCTTCTTTTACAGGTTCAAGATAAATTGTGATTATTACCTTTTCCGCCTGCATTATTCTAAAAATGGAAAAATTAATATCTCTAAAGTTAGTCATATTATATGTCATCCCGTAAAGGCTGAAAGATATATCACCTCTAAGAAATACATGCCCAATATTTCTGTCGGTAAATCTTACATATATCGTTTCTGAATACGGAAGAACAGAAGCGGGCGGAGGATCGGTGATTACTCTTCTTCTTTCGCCGCTTTCAAGTCTTGTTGTGTTTTTAAAAACGCTGTATTCGCTCCCGTCTCTTAAAGGAAGCGTTTGCTCTTTTATTAGTTCTATTCTTCCCATCGCGTTGTAAATATCCAATAGATCAAACTCTTTTTTGTTGTATGGAACTACGATAAGAGCTTCAATGATATGAGTCGGGTTTTTTTCCATTACGCTGCTTAAAAGGTTTATTCCTGAACTTGAACTTGGAAGATACATTGGAATGTCATTACTTTCATAAGATCTGCGAAGCCCCATGCCGCTCATAGCTCTTCTTCTAAGACTAAGCGAAAAGTTCGGGAAGATATCTGTAAATGAACGCATCTCAATTACAGGTGACGCTTCAATAACAAGAGCGGCGTTTTCAAAAAATAAATAATCATCATAATCTTCTTCGCTTTGTGAAGCTTCTTGCGCAGCGGATGTGATTTCGATTACAGCCGGCTCTTCTGTTAAAACAGGTTCTGCAATAATTTCTGCATTTTCAGAATAGACAGGTTCTGCGCTTAATGGGAATGCGACACAAATAATAACCGCTGCAAGAATAAACTTAAACGCAGGCACAGCTATCCTCCTTAATTACAAGCGCATTATATAATATACAATTATTTAAAGATAAAAAAGTTACCGGATAAAAAGAAAATGGGAAAAAAAGAAAAATAGTTTTAATGAAATTCTTAAAAATAAATTGGGGAGTGGAGGATTTGAACCTTCGAAGGCTGAGCCAACAGATTTACAGTCTGCCCCATTTGACCACTCTGGAAACTCCCCAGGTTGAACTATTCATTCAATAATCAAATGTTACAGAAAAATTAATCTTTTGGCAAGGGGTTTTTAACGATTTTGCCTGATTCCGTCGGCTGACCATCCGGTGATGACGGCAAGCCGTTTGGAAATGGCGGAATCGACATGGATTCTGGAAGCGAAAAAATCGGAAATATCGGCACCGGCTGCGCTGTAAATCAATACGCCCTCCTGAATCGGTTCAAAATAAAGCTGAGCTACGAATTTTCCCTCTCTTATTACAGGCACAAAAAGATAACTCATGCTTCTGAAATTTGTCATAGTATAACGAAGACCGTTTTGAATCAGGCTCATTTCTCCCCTGTAAAAGGTATTGCCGAAATTATTGTCATTTAACCTGATAAAAACAGTCTCTGACTGCGGAAGAGAAGAAGCCGGCGCCGGGTCACGGACAGTGTTTGTGTTTCTTTCGCTTACAATGCGGGTTGCGTTTTCAAAAAGCGGAACAGGACGTCCTTTTGAGTGGGAATTGTAAAGCCTGCCGCCAAGAGCGCTTATATTGCCAAGCGCGTTGTAAATATCGAGAAGACTTATAGAGCCCGGGTTACCCGGAAGAACCATAATGGATTCTGCAAAATAACCTGGATTTGAATTCAATACATTGGTGACAATGGAAGGATCAAGGCGTGAACTCCCGCTTCCCAGAATTATAAAACCGCTTGTTCTCCTGCTGGATTTTACATAACCTGATTCACTAAAAACAGAAGCGCGAATTTCCTGATCAGTATCCGGAAAAATATCATTAAACGAGCGGAACTGAGAAAAAGCGGAAACAGAAAAGACAATAAATAAAACAAAAAATATTACTTTATTCATTTAATACGCACCCTTACCTATTAATACAACTCCGAATGTTTTAAATATTATCCAAAGATCAAGCCAGACAGACCAGCTTTGAAGATAATATACATCATACGCGACCCTGTCCAGGTAATTGGAATTTGATCTTCCAGAAACCTGCCAAAGACCTGTTAAACCGGGTTTTATCGAAAATACGCGGTTATAATCCTCGCCGTATTTTTCTATTTCGGCGTCAACAATGGGACGCGGACCTACAATAGACATTTCTCCCTTTAAAATATTTAAAAGCTGCGGAAATTCATCAATGCTTGTCCGCCTGATAAATTTACCAATGGGAGTTATTCTTGGGTCATTATGCAGTTTGTGATTTTCTTCCCATTCTTTTTTTAGTTCCGGTTTATCCTCAAGAATTTTTTTAAGTCTTGAGTCAGCGTCAATAACCATGGATCTGAATTTATATGTAAAAAAATGCTTTCCGTTCGCGCCAAGTCTTTTCTGCTTGTAGAAAACAGGACCGGGGGACGACAATTTTATCAATAATGCGACAATCATCAGAAATGGTAAAACAATTAATCCGCCGATAGTTACAATTAAAATATCAATCATTCGTTTTATTATTTTATTCAGGGAGAAATTGAATTTATTGCTGGTATCAAGTCCAAGTATACCGTTAAAATCACGGACAGACATCCATATACTTGAGATGTTATAAAAATTCGGGATTATAACGCTGTAACGAAACGCGCTCACTGATGTGTTTTGCAGATGTTTCAGTTCCTGAGCGCCAAGTTTAGGCATGGCGACAATCGCCATTTTTATATTGTATCGTTTTACGATTTCAGGGCCTATGCTTAAATCATGAATTACGGGAATGCCCATGTATTCATCATCGCCGAGAGGTTTATCATCCAGAAATAAAACAGGCAGATAACCTGACCTGACGCTGCCGCGAAGGCATTCAGCTACGAGCTTTCCTGCGGTGCCTGAACCGTAAATTACGGTAGGAATACCGCCAAGCCTTGTTTTGTGCAAAAACCAGTGCGTTCCGCTTCTTGCCGTAAGCAAAATAATAGTTGAAAAAACGCAGCTGATTAAAAAGGCAGTGTTAATGTAATCCCAAATTTCGTATTCAATAAAACGGGAAAGCATGATGCCGCCGTAAGCTATTACAGAGCCGATGAAAAAACGTCTCATTTCTTCTGAGGGAGCAAGGGAGATTCCGGGATAAAGTCTGTGAATTTGAAAGATAATAAAAAATACCGGAAGATAAGGCCAGTAAGTAATAAATGATTTTGCGTTAATTACGCTTCCGTCGTCGATCATAAAACCGTAAATTCGAATCCAAAAGAAACCCCACGCAAAAGACAGAAGGATTGCAATTAAGTCTGTGAAAACAAAAGCGGTAGTGGTAAGAGCTGAACTTGTACGGCGGTATCTTTCCCTGTACCAGACATCATATTCTGAAAGCGTCATTTATCAATATTATAACGCAAATTTTCCGGTTTTTCAAGCAGTTGTTGACATTCATCAATATTAATAATAAAATTCGCAGGAAGGAGTTCATTGTGCCGAAAAGATACCTTTTATTCTGCATCGCGTTTCTGTCTTTGTCTTTTATATCTGAGGCCCAAACGCATATGGCTGTCCCTCTTGGACATCCTGTATATACGGCGCTTGAACAAATGCAAATGAGAGGTTTAATCGATATTCTGCCCTATGTTAAACCTTATTCAAGAGCGCAGGTAATTTCCATAATTAACGGAATTTTAGATAACGAAAAAACATTCAGATTCGGCGCTCTTTCAGAAACTGAAAGGGTTATACTCGGGCAATATTTAAACGACCTGTCCGTTAACAGGCAAGGACTTGATTTAACGAGAGGAACGCTCTCTACAGAACATACATGGAATAATTTTTATTTCTCCGCTCAGTTTGGTTTTGGAATGGAGACAATTTTTGCAGGATCGTATTTCTCCATGGCGGGAGGCTATACCGATCCCAATGGACTGCCGGGCAATGATGAAGTTGACGATTTATTGCAATATTTTCATGATAATAAAATAAAAGGCGGCTTTGAAGGCGCTGTGCATCCTGCGGCTGGAGACAGTTTTTTTAGCTATCAGGTTATTCCTTCGATGTCATTTACAGGAGATTTAGGAAAACATCTTTCATACGGTCTTACATTGAGTATCTGGGCAGGAAGAACACCGCGTACAATAATGGGCACGTACATGAATATCACAGAACAGCGTTTCCATGATGATGGCACCCCAAGAGATCTGCCGGCGCGTATTATGCCTTCCTACAGCGAGCCTTTATCCTATTTTCCCTACACGTATAAAAAAAGATGGGACGGGTATGTATGGCCTACGGGGGATCTTTCTACTGGCGGAATGCTCACATGGCCGCAGGGTGATCTTTCCCTGGGTTATTCGATGATGCCGGAATTCTCAGGCTCTGTGCTTGGCGGGCATATACTTTTTCGTTTTGCGCGTCTTGACCGCGAATGGGCGGGGATGTCAACTAACTCAAGCCTTGTATTAAATCAGTCAGCTCAGCCTTTTTTGGCGTTTGAAACAACCATTACACCTTTTACATGGGTGTCTTTTTCATCGCTTACAGGTGTTCTTGAATATCATAACATGGCGCTGATTAACAGCAAAGCTGGAATTCAAAATGTAGCGGAAACTTTTCAAAACGCGTTCTCAATTGTAATGCTTGAATTTAACATCAAAAATATAATGTATTTTAATTTCGGAAGCAGCGCGGTTTGGCCCAAGCGTTTTGAACTTGGATATATTTTTCCGTTTGCAGATAACTTTATTTATCAGACAAATATCGGCGATTTTGACAATATGGCGTTATTTTTTAATACACAGCTTCAATATCCCGGTATAGGAAGACTTTGGGCTTCTCTTTATTTTGACGAAATGAGCATATCAAGCGAGTTTAGTAAACTTGCGAGAATGATGTTTGCGTATCAGGTAGGAGGGTCTTTCAACGTGCCGTGGCTTCCGTTTTCTTCGATCACTTTAAGTTATACAAAAGTTGAACCGTTTACTTACGGACACTTGCGGGAAATAATGCCTTGGTATGGTGATAAATTGATGGAAACCAATTATGTTAGTTTTGGGAATTCTCTCGGGCACTATATTCCGCCCAATTCTGACGAATTTTTAATTAAATTTGAAATGATTCCGGCTCCCAGAAGCGTTTTGGGCTTACAATACCAGCTTATTCGTCACGGAGCTTCTTACGGAGAGAGAGCGGTGGGAGGAGCATCACTTTCATCGGAACTTTTGACAGGAGTAAGGGACAAGATTTACAAGTATTTTTTAAGAGACGGGGCGTATCAGTGGAATCATATTTTAAAATTGAGCGGTGAATATTCTCTTTCAGGATTTAAAATGCCGGTAAAAGTTTTTGGCGAATTCGGATTCGTATATTCGTACTTTACTGATTGTTATGATGAATCAGGAGAACTTATTCCCATTAATGGAATCGGCGACAGAACCACAGGCACATACAAAATCGTAAGAGACGACCCGCGCTATCCCAATTCGTTAAATTTTGTCGCCGTTATCGGAATTAAACTGTTTCCAAAATTCTAGTAATGAAAACCGACCGCTATTTTTGCCTGTGCGCCGAACTCATCGGAGCCTTTTATGTTTCTGTTGTTTAGAGAAAGAATACCGGCTATATCAGTTTTAATTGAAAGATAAGACATGGGTCTCCATTGAGCTCCAAAAGAAAGTATAAATTTATTTTCAATAATTCCTGTGGGTGTGCTTTGGTTCCACGCGTCGCTTCCCTTTTCCCAGTTCCACTTTAAACCGTTTTTATTGTGTTCTCCGCTTGAAATCCAGGAGAAGCTCCCTGTAAAACGAAGATAGTCTCTGTTAAAAAATTCAGAGCCGAGCGTGACTGCAATGGTATCTCTTGGATATCCTATGTAATAATAAAAATCACCGTCCATTTGGATATAACTTCCAAAAGGAGTTGATAAAAGATTTAAATATGGGTCTGTGTAGATGAATTCCAGATAAAATATCGAACCCCATGTATTAAATGAATGGCTGTATTGAATCCCTGTAAGATAGCCAAAACCATTTGGCGGCTGCTCGGGATTATTGTTGATTTCTCCCTGAAGCGCAAGTTCATTCATTACAAATTGACCGTATGCGCTTAATTTTTTTGTTATATTCCAGTTTACTTCCAGGCAAAAAAGTGAACCTGTCATGTCGCCATTGTTAGGTTCCCACTTTGGATAGTCATTCCAAGTATAAAGAGTATGAAATACCACGAATGGATTCAAATATCTTAATTCAAATGAATTGCCGCTCATTAATCCTTCCATGAGGCTTATGGTTACTTTATTTCTCACGGTAAAATCAATACGGTGCATAAAATAGTAACGCTGCATTGTATGCATTAAGCCTGTGTCCCAGTTTTCTATATGCGAAGGAGAGGGAAATAAATCTTCTCTTAGGGTTAACGGCATTTGATTTATTACCATCGAATATTTTACAGTAGAAGAAAAAATGGAAAACTTTGCAAAATCAAAAAGTGTCGAATTATCATTAAATACAAGACTTCCTGTTTTTGCGGTTCCCCAGTAAAGGCGCTCCCTTCCTATAAAAAAATTCCACCAATGGTTTCCTGCCGAAAAAAAGCAGCGAACCGGCATGTATTCCTGGGAAAAACTCGAGCCTGTAAACGGAAAATTGGTCTCTGCGTCTTTTGTTCCGTAACCGCTTCCGTGTTTAACGGAAAATGGAACTTCCAAAAAAAGCTGAGCGGAATCGGCGAAGGACAGTTTAAAAGGAATTCCTATAAATGGAGTTATATTGGGGTAGAGAGGATACCATGATATGTCAGAATTTGATTTTATCCGCGTTTCAAGAATGACATTAAAATCAAGCAATAATTTAAAAAGCTCATTTGAATAACCAACGCGTGATACAGGAGAGAGCCTTGCTTCGATCCGCTCGTAAGCCTGTAAAGCCGGCAGTGAAAGAGAAGATTCATCAATTAAGTCAAGGATTTTTCTGATCTCAAAAGGAGAGAGCGGAGGAACGTAAGAAAGCAGAAGAGTTCCTGTTTCAAGAGCAAGAAAACGTATATCTTCCAAAACAGGATCGCCTGTAAGGATCATATCATACGAAAAAACATTAACTGTAATTAATGTAAGCGCTAAAAATATAAATAAAGCTTTTGTTTTCATTGTTTAATACCTAAACCCCGCGCAGAAAGAAATCTGTCCGCCAATTTTGTTTTCGTTTAATATATGATTATTATTTTGCGAGTATATCCCGGTTATATTTGATTTTAATATTAGCCATGAATATGGTTTCCATGAGCCTCCCAGAGAAAGAACATAATTTTTTTCCGCAATTCCTGAAGGCGTTTTCTGGTTAAATGAATCTTCTCCGACTTTCCAATCCCATGTTATGCCGTTAATGTTATGCTCACCGGAAACGATAAATGAAAAAGCTCCCCAAAACTGCAATGTGCCGTGATTAAAAAATCTGCCTCCAAAGGATAAAACAATTGTGTCTCTTTGGTACCCTATATAGTAATACTGTTTGTAATGATTCTGTTGGATAAAACTCCCAAACGGAGAAGAAAGAATATTTAAATAAGGATCAGTGTATACAAATTCAAGATAAAAAAGAGAAGCCCATGAAGAAAAAACATGCGAAAACTGAAAACCTGCCATATAGCCAAAACCATTTGGAGGCTGCTGCGGATTTCTTTTTATTTCTCCCGGTTCTGCGAACTCGTTAACTACCAGCTGACCATAGAACGAAAAATTCTTTACGATATTCCAGTTTAAATCAAATGACATAAAGGAGCCTACAAGGTCTCCGTGGTTTTCATTATCTTTTCCCATAACCCAGTCATCATAGGGCGGGCGCCATTTATCATAATAATTCCATGAAAACATTGAATGAAAAACCATAAAAGGATTCAGATATTTTAATTCAAGCGGCGAGTTTCCAATCATCACGCCTTCCATGATCCCGAGAGTTATTCTGTTAAAAAGAGTTAAATCAAAACGATGAAGGTAAAAATAGCGGTGATTGGAATTTATAAGATTGTCTTTATCATTCCACCAGTCTTCGTTGGATGGTATATTGCTGTCAAAAAGATCGTCTGTTAATCTTAACGGCAGCTGATTAATAATCATTGTGTATTTAAAATTCGATGAAAAAAATGAAAGACGCGCAAAATCAAAGTATTGTGAATTATCAGAAAAACTGAGAGATCCTGTATTTCCTGTCCCCCAAAAAAGCCTGTCTCGTCCTATGAAAAATGTCCACCAGTCTCCTCCGCCTGCCGCAAACGCTTTTAACGGCATTGCTTCATCGAATTCAAAGTAACCTGCGGCAATATTAGTATCAAATTTATTTTTATTGTATCTTGTAGGTCTCATAGCCCACGAAGGTTCAAGGTAAAGAAGAACTTTATCCGAGAAAAAAAGCCTTGTTTCAAGCGCGAGAAACGGCACTATGTCAGGATTTTCAGGATAGCTTTTAACATCTTCATTTAGTTTTACACCAGCTTCAATGTTTGCGTTTATATTCAAAGAAGCTGTAAAGACGCCTCTTGTCAATGACAAATTTGCCTGCGGTGTAAGGCGGCCAAGGGCTCTATGGTATACGCTCTTTGCAGGCTCCGGCAGTGTATCAGAATCTATCGATAAAAGAAAATTCATTATCTCCCCCGGAGCAAGCGGAGGGGTAAAAGAAAGAAAAGGTTTTCCTGTTGCGATCGAAAGAAAACGAATGTCCTGTAAAACAGGATCGCCTGTAGAAATGATATCAAAGTGTTGTGAATAAACATTAGCGGCAAGTAAAATTAAAATAAATAATAAAAAATATATCTTTCGCATTATATTCTCTTTTTACCTTCAAAAATTTGCTTCATTTTTTCCATAAAAACGTAATTAGAAAATTGTTTTACATGTTCTGTAAAGACATCGCGGTTATGGAATTTACATTCTTTTTCAAAATAATCCATAGCAGCGATTAGTGATTCAGGCGTTTGTTCATTAAAAAATATTCCTGTTTCATTTTCTTTAACAGTTTCCAATGCACCGCCGCCCCTAAAGGCTATAACAGGACATCCTGCGGCATTTGCCTCAACGGGAATAATGCCGAAATCTTCTATGCCGGGGAAAAGAAGCGCTTTTGCGCCTGAAAAAAGATTTTTAATTTCATCGTCACTAACGCGTCCTCTGAATGAAATAAGTCCGTTTCTGGAATATTTTTTAATTTCTTTTTTCTTTGCGCCGGCTCCCGCGATAACAAGTTTTCTGCCGGTTTTTACGCATGCGTCAATTGCGATATCCGCTCTTTTATAATCCGTAAGCTGTCCAAAAAATAAATAATAATCTTGCGGTTTTCTTAAAACAGTCCGATACTTTTCCGTATCTACAGGAGGATTTACAACAATTGAATCGCGGTTATAATAGCGTTTTATTCTTTTTGCAACATATTCTGAATTGGCTGTAAAACAATCAACCATGTTGGCGGAAATTATATCCCAGACTCGAAGATCCGGAATTAAACGTTTCATAAAGTGACGTACAAAAAAATTGGTATTTTTAAAATAATCATGATACATATCCCAAAGATATCTCATAGGGCTGTGGCAGTAACAAACATGAAATGAATCAGGATTGGGAACAACTCCCTTTGAGGGACCAGATTCGCTTGAAATTACAAGATCGTAATCCTGTAAATTAAAATCCATAAGCGCCTTTGGCATTAAAGGCATGTAAAGAGGATATAATTTTTTTGCGAACGGAAGTTTGTTTATTCTTGATGTATAAATATTTCTGTGTTTTACAAGCTCGCCTGTGTTATCAGGATTGTAAACATGCGTAAAAATATCAGCGTCGGGAAAAATTTCAAGAAGCGATTCTATTACTTTTTCTCCGCCTCTTATATTTACAAGCCAGTAATGTACAATTGCTACTTTCATAATAATCCTAATTATATATATTTTTTTTATTTTTTTTAATATATTTATTTTTTACGGGTCTTTTTAAGGCTGCGCATAATCTGTTAAAAATATTGAAAATAGACGGCATTTTTTTTCTTAAGATAAAAATAAACTGAAAAAGGCTTGAATTAATAACATAAAGCATATCATCCCCCGCAAGGATTTGGGAATGGGGAGTAAACGCTGTTTTTGGCTCTTTTAAAAGATCAAACGCTTCATCCGGAATAATGCCTTTCTCTTTAATTTGCATTAATATATAATTGCAGGAAAGAAGGTAAGGCGATTCGTTAAAAATCATATCAGTGGCAAAATAATGAATGATCCTGGCATTTGAAAGATAGGGAAGACCGTTATACGCAATTTGACAATTCCATGTGCCGTTAAGCTCTGTAAAATGCGAAATATTTTCCTGAATAGCCATATTAAAAGAAGGCTGATCTCTTAAAATATTCTTATCCTTGCTGTAGAGCCAGAGTTCGTGCCATCTGTCAAATGCGGTATGCGTTTGCGGCGTATCCGCGCAGTATATAACGCCTGAGTTAAAATGTTTATTGCTCATATATGAAGAAAAACCAAGTTTATTGTCATTCTTGATTATCATGTGTTTTTTATTATGATTATCAAGAATTGAATGTTTATCAAGACATGCCGCGAAAACCAGATTAGAACTAAAAATTGACGAAAGATCGTCTGTTATAATTGTATCACAGTCAATGAAAAGAAAATCACCTTTAACCAAACGGCGCATGGAGGTTTTTATCCAGCGTGAGATCTCTACCTGTGTAAGAGAGGAGGGTACCTCTGCTGTTATAATATTGGAAACAATTTTTTCGTATTCTCTTCTATTGCCAGTAAGGTCTGCTTTTGTATGTGTATCGCAAAGAAGAGTAATAAAAGCGTTAGGCATTCTTGCTTTTAATGAAGTGATGGAAAGAAGAAATTGTTCATAATAACTGTCAGAGCGTGTGCTTGCCAATGTATATAAGTATTGCATTTATTTTCCCGTTCATTTATATGCTGTTAAAATATTGTTCAAGTATTTTTGTAAATCGAATCATTTCTTCTGTTTTAATATCTCCGATGTTTGCGATACGAAAGGTGTCCGCGTCTGTTAGTTTTCCAGGGTATATTGTAAACCCGTTTTCTTTTGCTAGATCATGAAAAGCGTTAAAATTATAATTTGTTCCTTTAGGTTCCAAAACTGCGGTTATTAATTTTGATTGAACATTTTCCGGGACAAGCATTTTTAAGTCAAGGCGTTTTATTGATTTAACAAGTTCATTCCAGCAGGCTGTATATCTCAAATATCGTCCTTCAATAGTTTCTATTTTTGCCTCGATTATAGCCTGTCTTAATGAATAAAAAGCCTGTACAGGCGGAGTAAAACGCGTCTGCCCCGATTTTAAAAAAAATTGGTATTGATCCCAAATATTTAAATAATAATTTCGCATGGGATAAGATTGAATTTTTTCTAGCGCTTCTTTGCGGCAAAAAACCAAAGCAATACCCGCCATCCCTTGAATATTTTTATTTGAAGTTGACGCCATAAAATCAATGCCGTCTCTGTCCATATCGATAGGAATCGCAGCGTAAGCGCTTACCGCGTCCATTATTGTTGTAATATTATGCTCGCGGCAAAAGTTTCCAAGCTCAGGAACAGGGTTTAATAATCCTGTAGTTGTTTCATGATAAACCATCACAAGATGCGTGAATTTTCCTTCCAGTAGTTTTTCTTTTACTTTTTGCGTGTCAAGTGGAAGAAAACCGGAGCTTGTAAAAACTTCATAGTTAAGCCTGTAGACATCAGCCATTTTCGCCATTCTGCTTCCGTAAGCGCCGTTATCAATTATAAGTAACTTGCCGCTTTCTGGAACACATGAGGAAATCATGGCTTCATCAGCTGCAGTTCCGGAACCGCCGAAGAAAATGGTTTTAACCTGATTTTGTTTACCTGCGAAAAGAGCGAGTTCTTCAGATACCCATTTCATTACATCTCCGAATTCCTTCTCGCGCGGGCAGATGTCAGCGCAAATTTGCGCGTATTTTACACTGTCTGTCGTGGTGGCAGGACCCGGATTTAGCAATACTTCTCGTCTTACAGCGTTTACGTTTTCTGATTCAAGTACTTTTGGATAAATTACATTAATAGCTCTTTCAAGATGGGAATCATCGTCTATTTCGCACCAATTATAATTATTTATTTTTCTAATAAATATTTTATTGTTTGCGTTATCTGAAAAAGCGGAAACAAAAGACATAGCTGTCTCATATTCCATTTTAGGTTCTTTGGATATATTTTCATTCATATATAAAACCATCGCATCCAAAGTATTTTTTGTAAGTCTTGTTATTCCCGTTAATTCACCAGCAGGATTTAAAATATCATTTCTGTTTTTGGAATGTTTTACAAGAAAACCTTCAGCGTCACCTTCCAAATAAACCTCATCTCCGGATTTTGTCTCACCGGAAGAAAGTATTGTATTTTTATGGGATTCATTAATTAAAATACGCAGCCCTTGAATATCATAAACAAGATCAGATTCCAATAATAAAAAATCACCGTTTATAAAAGGAGCACAACAGGCAAGAGTTCCCATGCTGCCTGTATTGGCGTAATTTTTGTTATGTGAAAGTTTTATTCCGCTAAAATTAGACGCTAGTTTCTCGTAATACTCGCTATGGTGGCCTGTTCCTATTATTATTTCTTCTATTCCGCATGAGAATAATTTTTTTACGGACATCTGTGCAATTGGAACGCCTGCTATTTCAATAAAACCCTTTGGCATCATTGCGGTTTTTTCCTTTAATCTTGAACCTAAACCGCCTGCCATAATAACCGCCTGACGAATCATAAAAGAGTCTCCATAAATAATTTTTTATTTTCCAAAGGAGTTGATTTTGGTCTTGATAAATCTGACCTTGCTCCTTTGCAAACACGAACTTCAATTAATACAGGTCCACGTCTTTCTTTATTATCATTTTGTGATAAAAATAAACGAAGCTCTTCAATAGTTTTTACCGACACTGTTTTTTCATAGCCGCTTGCTTTTGCTATTGCCACAAAATCCGTTAAAAGACCTACAGTAGGCTGTCCTCCGACAGAATCATGCGCTCCGTTATTTAATACAAAATGACGAAAGTTACAGGGCTTTCTGTTTCCGTTAACGGCGAGGCTTCCCATATGCATTAAAAGAGCGCCGTCGCCGTCAATGCATGTAACCCGAAGTTCTGGTTTTTTTAAAGCAAAACCCAAAGCGATAGAAGAAGCGTGTCCCATAGAACCAACTGTTAAAAAATCTCTTGAATGAGAAAGATTTAATTTTTTTCTAATTTCGTATAATTCGCGCGAAGCCATGCCGGTAGTGGAAAAATAGTATTCATCAGGCAGGGAAGAGTTAATTATTTCCTCAATAGCGGCTTCCCTTGTTATGAATAGCTCTTCATTTACATTAATATTTTTTACCGGTTTATATTCCTCGAATGTATCTTTTTTAACAATAAGCGCGAAAGGAGAGTTATTATTTTTAAAATGATCGTATATATTTTTAAGCTGATTATCAAGTTCTGATGAATCTTTGCTCATAACTGTATACGGAATATTCATTGCTTCCATCAGTTGACAAGTTACTTTTCCCTGTTTTATGTGCTGCGGCTCATCTTTAACGTCAGGTTCTCCGCGCCAGCCTATAAGTAAAAGGATTGGTATTTGATAAACTTCTGTGTCAGAAAGAGAGAGAAGGGGATTAACAGCGTTTCCTATACCTGAGTTTTGCATGTAAACAAGAGGTATCCTTCCTGTAGCGAGATGAAATCCGCACGCAAGGCCAATAGCGTTTCCTTCGTTAGCTGCTATAATATGATTTTCCTCTTTTAAATTATCGCTAATATACGCGCAAAATTGTTTTAAAAGAGAATCAGGAACGCCTGTAAAAAAATCCGTTCCGTTATTTATTAAAATTTCGCAAAAGTATTTAACGTCTATCATTATTTAATTCCCATCTGGTATAAGAGAAATAATTTCTTTTATGGACATACAATAAGGTTCTGCTTCTAAAGAACGCTCATTTTGAAGAATAAGGTTTGCGGCTTTCATCATGGCAGGATAAGAAGCGCGTAAAAGGTGATTCGCGTAAATAATTATACGGGCTCCCCATGAAGATAGTTCTTTTTCTGTAAATTGATTGTATGTTGTCGGGACAAGTACAATCGGGATATTACTGTATTCTTTATGAAAAACTTCGCAAAATGTTTTAATATCTTCTCCTGATTTTTCTTTACTGTGAATCATTATGCCGTCAGCCCCAGCAGAAACATAAGCTCTGGCCCTTTCAAGAGCATCGTCTACTGTAAAACCTGCAATAAGGCTTTCCAGGCGCGCGATTATTAAAAAATCTTTTGTTACCTGAGCGCGTTTTCCTGCGCTTATCTTTTCGCAGAATTCTTCAATAGGAGACAATTCCTGCGTTACTTCTGTTCCAAAGAGGGAGTTCTTTTTTAATCCTATTTTATCCTCAATAATAACCGCGGATACGCCGTTTCTTTCAAGTGTGCGGACAGTATAAGTAAAATGTTCCTGTTTGCCGCCTGTGTCGCCGTCGAAAATTATTGGTTTTGTTGTACATTCAAGAATATCCGTTAATCCATGAAGACGCGTTGTCAGATCTACAGCTTCTATATCAGGTTTTCCTTTACTTGCAGAATCCGTTAAACTTGAAGACCACATACCGTCGAAGGAACGAATCTCATCATCATAATTAGCTTCACAATTTTCAGCTATTAATCCCGATAACCCTGAATGGGTTTCAAGAATTCTAATAATGGGTTTTGCTTCCAATAATCTTTTAAGAGTTTTTAAGCGGATATCAGGAGTAGTGCCGATTGATGTTTGCGCGTTATTGAGCTGTGTTGAATTTATTCCCTGAGTATACGGTATTTCAACAACATCTCCGCCAAGTTCTTTCATAACATTGAATACATCTTCACGTAATTTGCTTTCAGGACCTGTCTTCCAGTCATCGCCGTGTATAATAATATCAGGTTTATAATTTATTAAATTAGGCACATAGCTCCATTCATTCTGCGCGATAACTTTCGAAACTCCTTTTATATTTTCCACAACTGATTTTCTCTGTTCATAATTCAAATAAGGAAGTCTTTTATGAGTTGCTATGGCGGAATCTGTAAAAAGACCTATCCAGAGTTCTCCGAGTTTTGCGCCTTCATTGATGATATTAATAATACCAGGGTGAATAATATCACCTATCATTCCAAGATACACAGTTTTCATTTTCTTAATTGACTCCAGTTTGATTCATCGAAAATATTATCTTTTACGAATAACCATTCGTTATCATTTATATTATATGTATTTCTTGAATGACGGTTATTTCTGGAAGTTGTTATGGTAGTTAAAGTAATTCCTTCTTCTTTTTCCATGATTAATGAATTTCCGGTAAAAGGATTTATTCTATTCTCGATAATGCCTTCTATAAGCAGTATTGGAATGTCAGCATTAGTCATAAACTCATCGCTTGATTTAAAAACGCCGTTTGAGTTAAAATCTTTTACAAGAAGGAGAGGATTGTAGCTGTTAACAGTATCGCCGTTAGGAAGAGCTGTTAATGATGTTTTAATTAATTTTCTTTTACCGTGATCGGATGAAATAATAATGCGGGTATTATCATAAACACCGTTTTCTTTTAAATATAAAAGCCATTTTCCAACCAATATTAAAGAAGCTGCCGCAGTGTGAAAATCTTTGTCTTCATTAAGGACACTAGATCCTTTAAAAGTTACAGTTTCCGTTGGAGTAAAATCAGGCGCTTGTAAAAAAGCTGAGCAGGAATTATGCGGAAGAAATGAATAAATGGAAGTAAATGTATTTCCATCTTCGCTAAATGATGTAATTTTACTTAAGCTGTCCAAAAATGAATAATTATTGACAAAATCCTGAGTGTACTCGCCTGATGAATTATATTGCGCTGTAAGCCAGTTTCCCCTGTCATAGATAATTAATCTGGTTATAAGGGGAGAGGATTTAAAAAATGAAAATCTAAGCAGCCGGTTTTCCAGAAGTGCTGATATATCAAGAATGGATATATCGCTGTTTTCACGAAGCCATTGAGGAGTATATCTTCCGATTAAATTCTCACTCTTTATATCTGGATACCCGTTAAAAATTTCCAGATTTGACATACGGTTAATGTCAAACGGAGGATCTGTAACTACGACGGAATGATTTTCATCTGCAAACAACATGGGTAATAATAAAAAGGCTTCTTTATGTTTGTCAAAAAGTGAAACATTATTTCTTTCGTTTATATGTAAAGGAGAATATTCATAGCCGCCGAAACATAAAGGCATTCCAACACGGGTATGGTTTGCGAATGAAACGGTATTCGGAAAAAATGTAAACCCATTAAAATATTCCGCTAGCCTACTATTTTCTTCAAAAATATAAGGAACATAAGCGCCAGAAAACTCGTCAAGAATAATTAACAGAGTGTTTTTTCCGTTTTTTGAAAAATTATAAGAAGAAGACAAGTTTGAAGATAATCCGCCTGTCGCTTCATAATTTTTCTTAATTACAGAAAAATCCTTATGTATTTCAAAAAGATTTATTATACTGTATCCAAAAAGAGAAAATATAATTATTAATTGAGCGCAGAATAGAATATTGGGTTTATTTTTCTTTATTAAGAAAAATAATACAATGGATACAATAAATAAATATAAAATATTTAAAAGAGTATCCAAAGGAATGTATGCGAAAGATTTAGGTTCAGAAAATATCATGGATGTAGTTAAATGTCCAAAATTTTCTGTAATTAAAAATGTATTTACAATTGCGCAGCCAAAAAAAATAACAAAACAATAGCAGAATATTTTACGGAATTTGTCCGGGAAAAGAAAATACAATGATATGGGCCAAAAAAGAAAAAATCCCGCGCTTTGTACAAATGTTTTAAATATAAAAATAAAAGGAGACGTTCTTTCACCAATATACGAAAAATCTTCGACAGAGGAAGCAATAAGAGACGATGAAATAAAAATCCCGTGAAGAATAAAAAGAATGACGCATGAACATATAAATATGTGTGTTTGCTTTTGAAAAGGCTTAATGGAATTAACAAAAGATTTTAAATGATGACCGTATTTCGCGTATATAAAATATATTAGGATAGGCAAAATCCCTAAAAATATTATTCCAAAAGATACTATTAAACGTTTTAAAAATGTAAGAGGGGATGTTGAAAATATAAATAACCCCAAAGGAAGAACAATTAAAGCAAGTAATATCATCAAGAAAAACGCCGTTTTTTTATTTTTTAGTATAATATTTTTAAATAAAGAAAAAATATTATTTATTGTCCAATAAATGACAAGAGCAGCAGGAGAATTATAAAGAAGGACAAGAAAAACAAGAGATATCAAAACTATTTGTATTTTATCTTTTTTATCATAATCTTTTGAATAAATAAAGCCGGATAATAGATTTATAAGAGTCATAAGTATTGGAAGAACATTTATATTAAAACTTCCAAGTCTTAACAAGCTGTCGCATTTATTTAAATCTTTTATAAATAAAAAAGATACGTTATGAAGAATTTCCAAATGAGAGATAAATGAATAGGCGGCGATAAAGAACGGAACCTGTATAAGGAGACTAAAAGAATTTCTAAGAGAATAAATGGGATGATAATTGTTCTGCCTGTAATATGTCGATAAAATTAAATATTGCTCATCTCCCTTAAAAACAGTTTTTATTTTATCGATTTTTGGCTTCATTTTTCTTTGAAGCTCTCTTTCTATATTTTGAAACTTCTCTGCGATAAAATAAAGAGGCAGGGTGCAAAGACTAACTGCTATACTTACACTCGCTAGAGAAAAAACAGGATTTCTTAAAACCCTGTATCCAATTACAAAACAAATTTCAATTAATTGAACAATGGGCCAAATAATAATAGTGTATAAAATATCAATCATTTTTTGCTATACTCAATAAAAAATCGGCAATTCTTTTTCCGGCTTCGCCGCGGTACTGCCATGCTGTATCGGATGCCTTTTTTCTTGCGAGGGAAAGAGATTCATTGTCTTTTGAATTTATAATAATTTCTGCAATACGCATAAAATCATTTTCTTTTAATTCTATTCCAGCTTCTTTTATAATTTTAAACTGCCACAACTCATGATCAAGATCATCAGCGTCATAAGGACGGGAATCAAAATTATAATTAACATAAAAACATGGTTTATCAAAAAGGAACATATAATCAAAAATAATACCAGAAAAATCAGAAATCATCGCGTCTGCTTTAGAAAGTGATATTATATTATCCTGTTCAAAATCCCAAACAACTTTTTCATCGTAACGCGCGGAAAGTTTTTCCAGTAAAGCACTTTCTGATTTTTTTGACTGCGGATGCGGACGGATTATTATGTTAAAATCTGAAGCGCAAAGAGGATCAAGAAGCTTTTCTCCGTATCTGCTTAAAAGTGCGGATTCACCCCATGAAGGAGATATAAGAACAGTCATTTTATTATTATTTTCTTTTATTAGTTTTTTACTCTTTTCGTAAAGTTCATCAAGATAAGAGCAGCCAACTGTAATAAGCTGTTTCTCCGGCAGATTGCGTAATTTTTCAAGACAGCGGATATCATTTGCCTGATAATCTCCTGATAATAAAACTGAATCAAAATAATCAAGACCAAAAAGTTTATAAGTCATGGCGTCAGCAGGGGAGTGTAAAACATGCGAATAATGTTTTACAGATTTTGATCTCTTTAATTGATATACATTAAGACCCGGAGATGTCATAAGGCATACTTTTGCGCTTAACATACCAAGACGCGTAAACGCTATGCCGCCTTCGCCTATGTATTCAGATTTTATATAATTGTAATTTTTATCAAAAACAGGATCATCTTTTGCGGATGTAAGATATAAAATTTCTGTTTTTTTATCTTCAAAATTATCCAATACAGGTTTAAACACATTAAAGTATTGGCTTCCTTCAGAATAGATAACATAAGGATTTTTATAAATTGATAACGTTCCTTTTCCCGAAAATAATACTTTAATTTTAATCAATAACGCGCGTCCCAGAAAGTAAAGAGTAGCGGCAATACCGATCAAAATGGAAAAAAGAGCGCTTCCTGTTCCCGGGTCAATGTATAGTAGATTTAAATTCATGCTTTTTATATGTTGTTAAAAGATTACTTATATAATTTAATGATTAAAAGTTTTATTATTAATCATATTTTCAAATATTTCTATTCTTTTTTCTGTTATATTAATTATTTTATCTTTTCTTTTTTGATTTATTCTTTCATTTTTTGAGATATGCAGATCGACAATTTCAATTATGTTATTCTTACAGGAATTTTTATACCATTCAGGATAATTAATTAAATTTAGCTGCAGTCTATTGCTGTCGCCGAAAGATTTCCCTATAGAATCAATTCCAAAATTATCAATGTCATAATCAGTTCTGTCGTAAAATAAAGAATTACCATTATCAAATATCGGAGCTATATTCATCCACTCAAGACTATTGGAATTTCTGATTATTCCAAAATTACCTTTATGCCTGTCATCATTTCCAATAATAAAATCTATAGCGATCATTTCATCAATTCTATTTTTTACATCTTTTATCCCGTTTCTTGTACAAATATCGATAAAATGGGTATAAGTATCTTTAAGACCATAATCCTCTAAACCAAGCACCCAGTTCGCATTTATATATTCATTGTCCTTATCCGACATTGTATTACATTCACTGTAAGGTATAAAATCATTGTTTCTTTTTAAGTTATATTCTACATGATTAATTCCAAATTCCCGCATTATATCAGACGCTATAATTTCATTAAACGGTTCCTGCATTATTCCATACATGCTTCCTTTTAATAAAACTCTTTCTTTGTTTTCATTAACAATCCATCTTTTAACAATGCTTCCGTCAACGCAGAAATTAGGCGAGGGATTTCTAACATTTTTATCAATTGAAAAATCCATATTGCTTTTTAATAATATTTCATCAAATATATTATCAAAGCAATTTACATCCTCCCATTTTTTTTCATTATCGGTTTCACATATCCAATAATGATCAGTAACATTCAAGCCAAAAGATTTAATTATAAGCTCATTTTTTTCATCGGTATTAAAAAGTCTTTTAATTTCGTTTAAATCTTTTCTGGAACCAGATAAACCTCTTGTGCTAATCCAGGTATTTAATTGAACAATAAAATGAGGCATATTATCTCTGTAAAGAATATTAAAAGGAAGTCTTTCTGTGTTAAATATTGAATTTACACCCAATAAATTATATTTTTCATCTTCCATTAAAAATTCAACTACATTAATATTTTTATGTTTTAAAAAATAATTCTTTATCATATTTTTATAGTCATATTAGTTAAATAAATTAATCCCTATTCACCGCATATAGACGATAAATCAATATTATAGTATTTTTGTAAAATGTTAATATATTTATCATTTTGGTTTTCGTGATAGTTGCCCTTTTGTAATGATTTTTTTTGAGCTTTTTTAATGATTAACGGATGTTTTCTTTTGCTCTTGGCATAAACAACAGGAATATCATTTTTTAATTCCATAAATTTTAGCCATATATCATCAGCATTAAGGCATAAATCCTTTATTTTTTCTATATTAAAAGTTTCCTGCGGCAGTATATTAGGCGGAAAAAGAACGCCTCCTACTCCTGTTGTTATTAGTTTAAAAGAAGGATTTAATTCTTTATTATATTCACAAAGCCATTTGTTATATGGGAGTAAAACTGTGTTATCATCACATAATATTTTATGAACACGGGTTCCTGAAACTGCTTTTGGAAATTTTATATATGAATTGTATAGATCTCTAATTAAATGGCTGTCATAAATAACATCATCATCAATTGTTATTATTATTGAATCAGGAAACTGGCTCATTGAATAAAAATATTTTTTATGAGGTTTTAAATTTTCATTTAAAATTTCAATTTTTAGACCGAATTTCTTTAATGCCAGTATAGATTTTGGAAGCTCTGATTCATTAGATATTTCTTCTTTTGCAAGGTAAAGAATAACAGCATCTGGAATCATGCTTTGATTTAAAATGCTTTTTAATGTGAAATGAAGTGTACTAAAACGGGGAGGGAAGCTGGTAAGGGAAACTATAATCTGATTTTCCCGCGGTGAACTATTTAATAAATTATAATTTTTCTTATAAGTATAATATAACTGAGAAGGAATTGATTGTAAAGGGTTTATTATATTATAGTATAGATAATTAAAAATAGACATTTACACTTCTTTTTTTTCGAATTTATTTTTATTATTCAATAATTCGTTTATCATTGATTCATTTAAATATGTAACAATATAATATTTTGAATATTTTATTTTATTATTTAATAATAATAGTAATTTATTATTGAAAGAAATAAAACTATAATGAGAAATATAATAATTATGAATATTTGAATTCATTTTTGAAATAATGTTATTATATTTATTTTCAGATATTTTATTTAATATAATAATTAATTCATCTAATGTCTTATACGATAAACAGTTATTCTCATGAATTAAAGAAGGTTTATAAAAATTATTAAATTGTGTAATAGGAATACATCCAGCCATCATGCTCTCTATTTGATTATGACAATACGGATATAATGTTCCACAGGTATGAATATAAAATAAAGAATCTAATAGTATATAAAAATATATATTTGCTGGAATTTTAATTTTACTCGTATCAATAATAACAATTTTATTTTTTAAGTATCCATTTTCTTTATCTTTTAAAAAAGTTTTTAAATTTTTAGGTATATATAAATTATTTTCTGGTATATTTCTTTTTATAAAATTATATAATTCATATCTTGTGTAAACATTAAATAAAATATTTGTAATATTATTATTATAACTTTTTTCATTTACATTACCAGCAAATATCGCACCTATTTTACGTTCATTAACTAATGATTTTGAAAGAATATTTTCTTCAATTTTAGGAAAATTATAATTAATATGAGAAGAAATAGGCCAGAAGAAATCATTTTCATTAACATCATCTAAATGATTAAAAATATTAAATTCTATATAAATCTTTAAAAGATTATTATTTATACTATTTAAGTATTTTTTATTATCACTAATTATTATTGAATAATTTTCATTCCTATTTTTCTTATATACTCTATCTAGTTTTAATGCTTTTATTCCGTAACTGTCAGATTTTAAAAAATTATAAAACGAGATATCAATATAGCAAGAATAACCGCAATATAAAAATTGTGAAATAATTTGAAAGTATCTCCTGTTTGGATTAATTAATTCAATATTTAATAATAAATTATTACTATTTTTATTATTTTTTTTTGAAATAAAAATTATGTATAATAAACACTTATAAATATTAAATATAAAAGAATTCAAAATAATATTTTTTATTAAAATATAAAAATATTTTAATATATATTTCATTTTTTATATCCTAATTATTTGATAATATTAGCAATTCATATAATATTTTTTAAAAAATTATGAAAAAAAGATTTATCTAAAAGATTTATTTTTAATAAATCATATGAGCTAATTAATTTTTGTGTACCATTATAAAAGAAAGTTGAATTATAATTGTTAAAATAATTTTTATAATCATTATATATAGAATTGTTAACATTGTAGTCTTCTTTCGATTCAGTATTTCTAATTTTTTCGTCATAAAAAATAAATTTATAATGCAATAAAAATCCAATAACGCCTTCTGTCTCAAAATTCAGAAAATAAGGATGATTTTCATGAGTTCCTGCAATAATATTAGCAGATATTTTTATTAATGAATGCTTCGATCTTGTATTATTATAACCATATAATCTATATCTAGGCCCACCTGTTATTCTTTGCCTTGCTAACTGCAGTTCTTTTTTATATGAATCAATATCAAAATAACAATATTTTTTAAAAAAATCATGACCTCTAATACTTTGATTTAATGGTTTATTATCTGCATACATATCAACCATTAATAAAAAAGGACTTTTCATACCCTTTTCTTCTAGGAAATTTATATAACTATGTATGTTTTTTGTTTCAATACCAGGGTAAATGAATAGTTCATCCGCATCCAATATTAAATACCATTTATCATATCCAAAAAAGTCAATAACTTGCCCTATCCATGCATTTTTGATACTTCCATTATATTTTTCTTCTACTGTAAATAGTGATACATCATCTTGTTTTAATAAAAATTCAAAAGTACCGTCATTTGACAAATTATCTATATAAATAAAATGTTTTACTCCTATTTTTCTATGATATTCTAATTGAGAAATAACATATTGAAGTTCATTTTTTAATACACAAATTAGAGTTGGACCGTTATTATTTCTGTTTATTATTTTAATAGATTTAACTGATTTATTAAAATAAGATGTTAAATATGGTTCTATTTTATTTTTATTTACATATGAATAAGAAATTAAAGCATTTTTTTTATTACCTGATATATTTTTATTTGAAATAATCAATTTATAATCTATTAGATGTTTCTTTTTAAAAATGAATTTTATTATATTAATAATAAGAAATTTAGGAGTAAATATTAAAAATATTTTATATAAAATATTTAGATTTCGCATAAATATATAAAAAATTGAAATATTTTTATTTCATATCACCAGTATTAAAAATTACATTATTACCATGTGTTATCTGTTTCTCTATTGGAGGTATATCCATATAATTTCCATATATTCTGCTTAGACATCTGTCAGTATTAAAGGGAGAGTAGTATTCATTATTTTCAAAAGTAATTAGTGTTAAAGGAAATATAGAATCAATTTTATGTGTTTCATTTTTATAATGATAATCACCGCAAAAGAATGTTATATATTTTGTTTCCTTGTTATTATAAATTGTTAATAATTTAATGGAAAATGTTTTTAAAATTTTGCAAAACCATAATGGAAAAATATATTTAACTATTTTTTTTATTTTTGGATTTGTTTTCTCATTCTTGGGTATAATATCGTATGTTTTTAAACGATATAAACGTAAACTATATTTAATTATAAATGTTTGCAATGGTAAAAAAAACAAATTACAGTTGTCATAAGGGAAGATATCAATATAGATGCCACAATAATCTTTTTCATATCTTGTGGTTTCTTCGAATATAGTACCTTTTTTGCATAATTTTGAAATTTGATTATAATGATAATATGTATTTACTGGGCATTTATTAGTAACGATGTAATATTTCGTATTTTTTACTACTTCATAAATATTAATAAATTTTTCATAATCACTTCTAGGCATGGCTACATCAAGATCATCATCCCAGGGAATAAATCCCTTATGCCTGACTGCTCCAAGGAGAGTCCCATAAAATAAAAAATATATGAGATTATTTTCTTTACATATTCGAACAAATTCATTTAAAATTTCAATATGCGTATTATGAAGTTTTTTTAAAGTTTCTTTATCCATAAAACTAACCTAAAAAAAAATTTAGAAAATATATTAATAACCTAAAATAAAAATTCTATTATATTAAATAATGTGAGACTATTCGTTTTCATAACATTAAATATACTATCATATTAAATTAATATAACTCTTAAATCTATTCTTTTAAAAATCTATATTGCATAATAATTCCATTTCCATGCAGGTATTACATTAATTTTTTTATTTTTAGTTAATATAATGTCTTCGGTATTAAATGTAATTATTTCCCCTTCGTCAACATTAAAAAATTCCATAGCATCCAGAAGACCGTTTATTTCTCTGTCTTGATTATCTAGATTTAACTCCCAGCAAACTTGAATGCATTTATAGTTTGCCTGTGATTTAATAACAAAGTCACATTCGTTTTTTTTACTGTTAAAATAATAGATACTCTTTTCTATTCTGCGAATAGTATTATATACAAAATTTTCAAGAAGCGATCCATAATTTTTTGTAAAGGAAAAAGCGCCTGTTTTTATTAATCCTGTATCAGTTATATATATTTTTTTTGGAGCTAAACTTTGAGCTTTTAAAGAATAAGCAAAACAAGGTAAAATATTAATAAGGTAAGAAGCTTCAAAAAAAGATATATATTCCAAAACAGTTGTGGGTGATTTAATACCCGAAACTCCGGTTAACTTGCTTGGAGAAAAAAGCTGAGATGTATTGGTTAACAAATAAATAAATAGCTGACGAAGCGAAGCAGTATCGCGTATTTTATATTTAACGGCTATATCACGAAATAATATATCTGATTGTAGCTGCGTTAATATATCTGTATTGCAGTATTTAAGATATTCCGGAAAACCGCCTTTTTCAATATAATCAGATAATGATTCAGCGCTTTTATCAATGTTAAAAAAATTACAGTATTCATTATACGAAAAAGTAAATAATTCTTTTGTAATATGTCTCCCTGTTAAAGTAGTACCAAAATCCTGACTTAATAAAGACGAATTTGAACCTGTTAATAAAATTTGAAAACCTTCATCAAGTTTTGTTCTTACAAATAATTCCCATTTTTCTGCTGTTTGTATTTCATCAAAAAATAATAATTTTACTTTTAATTCAGATATTATTTTATTAATTAATGTATAATCATTATCTGTAAAAGATGAAAGACGAAAATCATCAAAATTTAAATAAAAAAAATCCCTGTTTAATTTATTAATGAATTGATGAAGAAGTGTGCTTTTTCCGCATCTGCGTATACCGCATATTGCTAATGCATGGCTTTTTATGTCAGGCAAATTTGATAATAAACTGCGCTCAGTACCTAATTGGAGTTCACTTAATGCTTTTTTCTGGGTAATACATATTTCCTGGATTTCCGCTAATTTCATTTATTTCATTATAGAACATTAATTGTATATATTCCAGTATGTTGGAATATATATTCCAGTATGTTGGAATATAGGGAAAATCAAGAAGTTTGCGGAATATATTCCTTAAACTTGGTAATAATTGGAAGTTTGAGGATTATAATCCGTAAACTTCCTTAATATTTCTTGTTTTTTTCCCAGTTCCATGCGGTTTTCACTGTTTCATATATGTCAAAATTAGGACTAAACCCAAGAATATCTTTTGCATAAGTGTTGGATGCGACAAGCGAAGGAGGATCTCCTGGCCTTCTTTGGGAAATAACAGAAGGAACTTTCATTCCTGTTACTTTTTCGCATACAGCAATGATTTCTTTTACCGATATTCCAAAGCCGGTTCCAAGATTGATAAATTTGCTTTCACAGCCGGATAAAATTAATTCAAGGGCGTTTCTGTGAGCGCAAGCCAAATCGCATACATGGATGTAATCGCGGATACATGTGCCGTCAGGAGTATCGTAATCATCGCCGAAAATATTAATCGTATCTTTTTCTTTTGTAAGTGTCTTTAATATTAATGGAATAAGATGCGTTTCGATTCTGTGGCTTTCTCCTATGCTTGAATCAGGATGAGCGCCTGCTGCATTAAAATAACGTAATGCGATATATTTTAATCCATAGGCATGGCTGTAATCAGAAAGTATTTTTTCTATCATTAATTTTGTATTGCCGTAGGGATTTATGGGATTCTGAGGATGTTTTTCGTCAATAGGAACATAAGACGGGATACCGTATGTCGCGCATGATGAAGAAAAAATAAAATTTTTAATTTTATTTTTTAACATGCAGGATAAAAGATTAAGCGTTGCCGTAACATTGTTTCTATAATATTTTTCCGGGTTTTCTACTGATTCTCCGACATACGCGTATGCGGAAAAATGCATAACAGCTTCTATTTTTTTTTCGTTAAAAACCTGATTAAGAAGATT
>JGI24695J34938_10000286_pt1 | contig 49876 bp, 40 predicted proteins | sample TergutCo191P3_FD_34938 | JGI IMG/M metagenome (IMG submission 34938)
CGCAGGTTTTTAGCAATGATCCAGGGCTGACTCGAACAGCCGACCTGCCGCTTAGGAGGCGGCCGCTCTATCCCCTGAGCTACTGGACCGATGGTTTTCAGATTAACACCCGCGCCATGTAATGTCAACTTGACGAATCTTTTCAAAAATTCTACAATTAAATTGAGAGAATTTAATCAAACAGAGGTTTAAAGTGAAAAAACGAGGGATATCCCTGTTTTCTATATTTATTTTAAGTTCAGCAATTGTATTCGGACAGGAAATAATTACAGCGGAAAAATATTTGGAATTGGTATCGGATACTTACTCCGGAATTCGGGATTATGAAGCGAGCATTGCGATTAGATCCGGTAACAGCGACATGGCAGGAAAAGTAAGTTATCTGACCCCGTCATTCATCCGTATCGATTTTACGCGCCCTGCGGAACAGGTAATCATTTTTAATAGAGAAAGATTGACAATTTATCTTCCGGAATTTAGAGCCGTATTAGATCAGGAAGTTAGCAGAACACCGGGAGCGCTCGCGACATCGCAGGGGTTATCAATATTGAGACGAAATTATGTTCCGTCGTTTGTAACAGGACCGAATCCCGAGCCGTTAGACAGCGGTTCCGGCGAAAGAGTCGTGAAGCTTCGTTTATCACGAAGATCAGTGTCCGAAGGATTTAGGGAATTGATTGTCAGCATCAATCCCGATACAAAATTGATCCGCAGGATCGAAGGGCGAACGATCGCAGAAAGCGAGGTTCGTTTCGATTTAACAAACATAAAAACAAATCTAGGAATTCCGGAAGCGCGTTTTATCTATGATGCGCCTGCTTCGGCGAATATGTATAATAATTTCTTATTCAGAGATGCTGATTAGGTAACAGGAGCGCAGAATGGAATCTCTGGGGGAGAAATTAAAAACCGCCCGCAACGAAAAGGGTTTGAGTCTCGATCAAATAAGCCGCGAAACAAATATCTCGATTCGTTTTCTTGAAGCGCTCGAAACGGAAAATTTCGCGGTCTTCCCCGGCGAGCCGTATGTTATTGGCTTTTTAAAAAATTACGGAACATACCTCGATCTTGATGTTCAAAAAGTGATTTCTCTCTACCGTGCGCTTCGTATTCAAGAACAGCCGGTTCCGGTGGAACAACTTTTAAAGCGCTCTTATAAACCTCCAAAATGGCTGCTGCCTTTTTTCATTATATTGATTCTCCTCGGCGCGGCGGGCTTTGGAATTTATAAATTAATTTTACACAGACAAAATACTGTTGTGCAGACAGAACCGGAAACGCGCACTCCTTCGGAATATATTATGGAAAGCAACACAATGGAGAGGCGTCTATATAAAAATGATACTGTTCTAATTACTGTAGATAACGAAGTATATAAGCTGGAATTATATAATCTAGGCGAGACCGTAACGCTGCGAACTCCCGGAGGACCAAGAAGCCTCGATTTAGGTCAGGACATCACCCTCGATCTTAACAATGACGGAATCCCGGAGTTGCGCATAACAGTTGCCGACTTCGCAAAAAATAAACCGGAAATGGGCGCGCAGCTTCATCTGATTTTAACAGACTCTGATGTTTACACTGGCACGGAAATCGCACAGAGCATAACAACATCGATACCGGCAGCGAGCACCGCAAACAGCACCACAATTATTCCCGGCACTATCAGCGCGTATCCGTTCACATTGCAGATAAATTTTCTAGGGTACTGTATGTTCCGCTGGGAGATTTTAAACGAACGCGATCGCAGAGGAACAAATCAACGTTATTTCCAGCGAACAGATCAGCTTGAAATTCAAGCGCAGAACGGAATCCGTGTTTGGGTGTCTAACGCGCAAGCAGCGAGGTTTCAGGTAATAGGCGGAGGGCGCTCCTACCCTGTAGAAATCGGCTCTTCGGGTGAAGTTGTTGTAACAGACATTCGATGGGTCAGAGACGATGAAAACCGTTATCGGTTAATTTTATTGCGTCTGGAAACAGGAAGTTGAAAAAAACGCCGAAGCGCTATTTTATTGATCCGTTCGGCTGCGTAAAAAATCAAGTTGATGCCGAAAATATGATGGCACATCTAAATAACTCAGGCTGGGAAAACACAACCAACCCCGGTCATGCAGATATAATAATCGTAAATTCGTGCGGATTTATAGAAAGCGCAAAAAAAGAATCGATAAACGCCGTTTTTGAATGGCGAAAAATTTATCCCAATAAAAAAATTTTATTGGCAGGCTGTCTTTCTCAACGTTACGCGCAAGAACTGAAAAATGAATTACATGAAGCCGATTATTTTATGGGTGTTGAAGATATCTCGCAGATTACAAAAAAAGTTAATAACTTGAAAACAAAAAATAAAAATTCAAACGGAATAAACAAATTTACACGGACTAAGAAAAAAGTTTTATATACAGGTGAGCGTCCGTTGTTGTCGCTGCCCGGTTCGGCTTATATAAAAATCAGCGAAGGATGCAATAACAACTGTTCTTATTGTGCAATTCCGTTAATCCGCGGCAAACTCGTCTGCCGAAAAATACCGGATATAATAAAAGAATTTAAATCATTGATAAATCGAGGCATAAACGAACTATGCATAATCGGGCAAGACATAGGAGCATACGATAAAGGTTTAAATAATTTATTAAAATCTATCTCAATGTTAAAAGGTGATTTTTGGGTGAGGCTGCTTTACATTCATCCGGATCATTTTCCAATGGAGATTCTCGATTTAATAGAGAGAGACAAGCGTTTTCTGCCGTACTTTGACATTCCTTTCCAGCACGGTTCGGAGAAAATTCTCACCGCGATGAACCGCAAGGGCTCTTCAAAAAAATATCTGGAACTGATAAAAACAATCCGCTCACGCTTACCGAACGCCGTTATTCGCTCCACTTTTCTGCTTGGCTTCCCCGGCGAAACAGAAGAAGATTTTTCCGCGTTACTTGATTTTCAAAAGAAAGCGAAACTTGACTGGCTTGGCTGTTTCACCTATTCGCGGGAAGAAGACACTGCCGCTTATTCAATGAAAAAGCGCGTTTCAACAAAGACAGCGGCAGCCCGGAAAAAAATTATCGAAGAAAATCAAATCCCGATAACGGAAAAAAACATGAATCGTTTTGTTAATCAAACTTTGGAAGTGTTAGTTGAAGAAAAAATCGAAAACAACAACGATAATACGCATGACGAAAATCTCTGGCTGGGTCGGCTTTATTGTCAGGCGCCGGACATTGACGGATCAACTGTTATCGTGTGTGAAAACAAAAAAGATTTACAGCTTGGATCAATTGTAAAATGTAAAGTAACCGCGCGGCGGGGATTTGATTTGGAAGTAAGAGCTTAACTTCCATCAAAAAATATTATCGGTTATTATAAATTATGAGCGATTCGGTTCCCATTTATCTTGAGCAGCTTAACGATGAGCAGCGGCGCGCTGTCTTGCATACCGGCAGACCTTTGCTGATACTTGCCGGCGCAGGTTCCGGAAAAACAAGAGTGATAACGACAAAAATCGCGTGGTTAATCAGAGAAAAAAAAATGGATCCGCGCTCAATCCTCGCCGTTACATTTACAAATAAAGCGGCAAGAGAGATGGCGGAGCGCGCGAAACAAATTGATGAAAGAGCAAGCGATGCGATGCTGCGCACATTTCACTCATTCGGCGCATGGTTTTTACGGCGCAACGGATCGCTCGCCGGATTAAATTCAAATTTTATAATTTATGATGACGATGATGTCATCCAGCTTTTATCTTCGATAATGGATAATCTGCCGAGAGCGGAAATAAAACATATTGCGCATAACATTTCAAGAGCAAAAGATTATTTTTTAACTCCCGACGATCCGGAGCTTGCAGTCATCGATCATCATAAAAGATTCCGTGATATTTATAAAAAATATGAAGAACGTTTAGCGCAAATCGGCAATGTCGATTTCGGCGATTTAATAAAAAAACCTGTAGAAATTCTCCGCACGCAAACAGAAGTAGCGCGGCGTTTCAGAGATCGGTTTTCTGTGATCATGGTTGACGAGTATCAGGATGCGAATGTCGCTCAATTCCGGTTATTGAAAGAACTCTGCGGCAGCGAAACTTATGTCTGCGTCGTCGGCGATGATGATCAATCTATCTATCGTTTCAGAGGAGCGGAAGTAAAAAATATCCTGGAGTTTCCCGATAAATTTTCCGGCGCCGATATTATCCGCCTTGAACAAAATTACCGCTCCACAACTCCGATTTTAAGCGCGGCATCCTCTGTGGTGGATTACAATCAAGGCAGACTTGGAAAAACATTACGCGCGGAAAAAGGAGACGGACCTTTGCCGATACTCGCGTATCTTCCCGATCAAAACGCCGAAGCGGATTTCTGCGCGGAAAAAATTGAGACATCAGTAAAAAATAAAAAATCCTCATGGTCTGACTGGGCGATCCTTTACCGCACTAATGCGCAATCCGCGGTTTTTGAAACTGTGTTTTTACGTAAAAGTATTCCGTACCGCGTTGTCGGCTCGTTAAAATTTTATGAGCGCGAAGAAATAAAAGACGCGCTTGCTTTGCTTGCGTTCCTCGTAAATCCGCGTGATGAAGTCGCATTCCGCAGGGTTGTGAATAAACCGGCAAGAGGCATCGGCGGAGTAACTATCGATAAAATTGTCGAAGCTTCTATAGATGACGGTATTGATTTAATCGAAGCGGGAAAAAAATCGGATTTATCGGCAAAAGCAAAGAAAGGACTGGAAGAATTTTATAAAATAATTACCGCAAGCAGCGAGGTATTAAACTCCGAAACGCGAATAAAAGAAAAAAAAATTAAGAACATTGAAATTAAAAATCAAAAACTTAAATCCGGCACAGGACTTTCAATCTGCATAGAAAAACTTTTAATCGATTCGAACATTGCAAAATATCACGAAGAACAGGATGAGGTAGCAGGCGGCTCAAAAATAAATAATCTGCAAGAATTATTGAACGCAGCAAGCGAGTACCCAAATAATTTTGAGGGACTTTTAAAATTTTTAGAAGATGTTGAACTGGACAGATCGATGACAGAAGAAACACAGAAGGAAAACGATCCTCATAATAAAGTAACGCTTATAACTTTTCATAACACAAAGGGATTGGAATTTAAACATGTAATAATGACAGGTCTTGATCACGGCATCTTCCCGAGAGAAGACAAAAAAGGCGATGAGCTTGAGGAAGAGAGGCGGCTTTTTTATGTCGGCGCGACACGCGCGATGGACGAACTCTATTTAACAACCTGCACGCAAAGGCGCATGTACGGAAAAATTTTAGAAACACAGCCGTCTCTTTTTTTACGCGAGATTGACAGAAATCATTTGAAGATTGAACATTATGAATTAAACAGACAAACACAAATCAGCACGAATAAAAATAAAAGTTTTGATTATTCAAGGCAGCCGGTTAACAGACGAAGTTTTAATCCTTTAGATTTACAAAGCGCGGCGAAAAGCAGCGCTGATATCGAATTAGAAAAAAGAGCCGGCTGGCGCAGAGGGCAGAGACTCTTTCACGAAGATCAAGGTTATGGTGCGGTGATGGAAGTGAAAGACAGCGAAGAAGGTCCCGTCGTGCGAGTTCGTTTTGATAACGGGCAGAATAAACTTTTTTTAAGCGAAATCCAAGGCAGAGCTTACGAAAAAGTCGGAGAGTGAATAAAGAGAGTGAAATATGACAGACAGCGAAAATATTTCTAATCATGACGAATTTTATCTCTTGCGGCAAATCCCGCAAGTGTTACGCGCGAGAGATTTCCATCTTTATTTATCCGATAACAAACGTTTAATAGATCTGTGGCTAAACGGCGGCGCGGCGGTCATGGGACACACTCCGCCGAACTTGTTACGCGAAATTAAAAACACTGCGAGCCGCGGACTCTACGCCCCGTACCCTCATTTTACGGAAAGGCGTTTAATCAAAGCACTCACAAAAATAATTCCGGGACGCGCGTTCCGCATTTACGCCGCGCCGCCGCCAAAAACATGGAATGCAGATTTACACGAATTAAAAAAGATCAAAGAAGAAGAAAGAATAAATATAAAACTCTGGCGGCCTTTTGTTAATAGTGACGCGCCTTTTAAAGTTGAAAAAGAGCTGTATTTAATTCCGGTAATTCCGGGAATACAAACATGGCGCAATGACTTACCTCTCGGATTGTGCGTAATAGCAGCTGAATCTGAAGACTTGATAAAACATCTGCCGCCAAATGATCCGCTTTCGCCGATTCTTCTTGCGGCGGCAGCGCGCGGAATTTACGATCTGCTCGCATCGCCTCAACGCGGCAAACCGAATCTACCCCGAATCAATAAAATTTTTATGAACAAACAAACAACTGACCGCTGGCATCGGCAAGGAATTTATATCACTCTAAAAAACCAGCCGTCGCAAAAAGAATGGGAATCATTATTTAAAAAATTTCTGGAAGCCGGCTTTCTGCTGCCACCGGTTCCTTCTCATCCAATGATTCTTCCCGGTGAAATGTCCGACGGAGAAGAAGCGAAGCTGGCAGATGCGTTACTGTTTAATGACAGTCACCCTCTGGCTTTTCAATTTTCATAAAATTTTTTTAATTTTTTTTATTTTCGGTCATGTTTTTCATCGCTTTCACGCCATATATATGTGAACTTTCTTTTGAGAGTTCTAGCTTATTATATGGAGTTGACTATGAAAAAGAGTGATGTTTTTATCTCTCCGCTTGAAGACTTCGCTTTTAAACAAATCTTCGGCGAAAAAAGGAACATCGATAACACTAAAGCTTTCCTTAAAGCTGTCTTAAATCCGGAGGACGAAATCGGGAAATTAACTATAGCAAACCCGGTTCTGACAAAATTATTCAAAAAAGAAAAATCAGGAATTGTCGACATCAAACTTGAAGCGAAATCCGGAAAAATTTTTCACATTGAATTGCAAGTGGAAAAAAAAGCAAACATGAGAAGCAGAATTTTATATTACGGCGCTCGTTTAATAGGAGATCAATTGAAGTGGGGAGAAGATTACAGAAAACTTCATCATGTAGTCAGTATTGTAATCTGTGATCACAATTTACTTGACGAGGAAAATTCATACATGAATATTTATGAATTAAAAAACGATAAAAATAAATCCTTTACAGATCTATATAAAGTAGTTATCATGGAATTACCAAAATTACCTGAGATTGAAGATGAAAGCAACACGATCTGGCGTTGGCTTCGGTTCTTAAAATGCAAGAAAAAGGAGGAATATGAAATGTTAGCGAAAAAATATCCCGAATTAAAGAAACCAATTAACTGCGTGCGAAGAATGGGATTAATCGAATCTATAAAAGATTATTATTTTCATAGAAACCTCGCGAAGATAGATGATCTTTGTTTAAAAGAACAATGGATGATTGACGGCAGAGCAGAAGGAAAAGCTCAAGGCATTACCGAAGGCTTAGCTCAAGGTATTACCGAAGGTAAGAAAATTGGCATTACCGAAGGCTTAGCTCAAGGTATTACTGAAGGCAAAAAAATTGGAATTGCTGAAGGAAAAATTGAAGGTAAAGCCGAAGTAATTGCAATGTTAAAGAAAGGCTTCACTCTCGAAGAAATCGAAAAAATGTGAAGCAAGTTATAACAAAAAAAAGGCTACCCAACGGACAGCCTCCTTTTTAATTATAAAACATTAGTTAGTCGAACTAGCGTCTTGTCAGTCTTTGCTGCTCAAGCGTTGCTCCGTCTTTTGTAATTACAATGTTTACTTGACCATTCAACGGATTCGCGAAAATACGATATGTTCTTTTGTGTTCTGCGGTATCATAACCAAATGAAATACCGGGTTGACCGCTTTCTGTGATTGCAGAAAGGTTCTTCATATCACGAATAGGAATAGTGATTGAACCTTCGCTGTTGCTGATTGTAAGACCGGTTACCGCAAATGTCCATGTTGCATTGTCATCTGCTTTTGTATAAGCTGCTGCCGGAATTGCAGCAAAGATGCTTTCTGCGCTCTGTGCAAATACTGCACCCGTTACCATCACAGAGATGATAAGAAAAAATACGACCTTCTTCATTTTTTTCTCCTCTGAAAAATTTATTATTAACAAAATTTACATTTTGTAAATAATTCAATTACGGTTTTAAACCACCGGAACCCATATAAACTATAGTACCGGCAGGAACATTTACACCTCCATTTATTTAGTGATTTATAGTAAATCTTTGTTTTAAGTTTTGTCAATAATATAAATAAATATTTTTAAATATAAATAAATAAAATTATATTAAGAGGATTTTCATATTATGAAGATTATTAATATAAATTTTAAGACTTACATTAAAACAAAATATGTTATTTTGTAAAAAAGTCAGCAGCAGCTAAGTCAGCAGCTAAGTCAGCAGCTAAGTCAGCAGCTAGGTCAGCAGCTAGGTCAGCAGCTAGGTCAGCAGCTGACTTAGCTGCTTGTAATTTACGCTACATAAGATTGCAACTTCTGAGACCGAATGGGGTTTCTCAATCTTGATAACGCTTTTTCCTCAATCTGACGAATACGTTCTTTGCTCAAGTTAAAATGAATGCCGATTTCCTTTAACGACATCGGCTGTCTATCAAGACCGAAATGCCAGCGGATGATATCAGCTTCATCTTTATCAAGCGTGTTAAGAACATCGTTAATATTGGATTTCATACAGCTTGTTTCGGCTTCAATGTCCGGCGCTGTATATTGAGTATCCTCGACTAAATCCTTTAAAAGCGAATCATGATACTCGGAAACAGGATTTTCCAGCGATAAAATTTCTCTGGAGATTTCAAGAAGATCGGTAACATGACTTTGCTTCATGTTCAGCAATTCGGCAATTTCGGCGATTTCTTCCGCGTTTGTCTGCTGCTTCGCAATAAATTTTCCCGCTTTTTCGATTTTAACAAGATCAGCCGCGCGGTTTACCGGGAGTCTTATCATCCTTCCTTTTTCGCATAACGCGCTCATTATCGATTGGCGAATCCACCAAACTGCGTAAGAAATAAAGTGATATCCTTTTTCAGGATCAAAACGATCAACAGCGTTTAATAAACCGATATTTCCTTCGCTGATTAAATCCTCAAGCGGCAGCCCGAGCCCTTGATATTTTTTCGCGACTGTAATAACGAAACGTAAATTAGCGTTTATCAATCTATCTCTTGCGATTTTATTTCCTGCTGCGGCAGCACGCGCAATTCCGATCTCATCGTCTCTGTTCAACAACGGAATACAACTAATCTCTCTAAGGTATATAGAAAGATTCCCTTCTTCTTTTTTCTTCTCAGTGTTCATATGGTCCCCCTTTCCCAGCCGCGGCAGCTTTCGCCGCCAAGCTGGTACCTATTAATAAGCAAGAACCGTGCCAATTGAATTTTTAACGAATTTTAGGCATTTTCATAGATTTTTAAGGTAAATTTAAAGAAAAAAAGGGGATTATAACCCATGGTCAAAAATACACACAAATACTGTGTCGTTTTGACCCATGTTAGCAGCTGACATTAACCACTTACATTTTTTTAAAATATACCGAAATATATATATAGGATTTTTTTTTAGAAGGCAGGATGATTATGAGCGCTTCTCCCGAGCTGGTCGTAGATGAAGGAAAAATAAAAAAAGCCATTCAATCGGGACTTCCTCTTACAATTACTACTTATACGCTTCCCAAGGAAATCGAAATTTATATTGAGCAGGTAATCGAAGCTTTTCTAAGACAAATGAATCAATCAAAATTAAAAGATTATATCGTTTACTGCGTTCAAGAACTTATAGTTAATGCGAAAAAAGCGAATACAAAACGCGTATTTTTTGAAGAGCGCGGCTTGGATTTAAATAACGAAAAAGATTACGCGGAAGGAATGGTGAGTTTTAAAAATGAAACGATAAATAATATCCAGCATTATCTGCAGCTTCAAAAAGAAAAAGGTTTATACATAAAAGTAATATTACAAATTAAAAGAAATACTATTAATATCGAAATCCGCAACAATGTAAAAATTAATAAAACCGAGCTTTTGCGAATCCATGATAAAATGGCGAAATCAAGACAATACAGCAATCTTGAGGACGCGCTTTCTCAGGTTCTTGATGACAGCGAAGGAGCCGGTTTAGGTTTAGTTATTCTTGTTTTAATGCTGAAAAAAATAGGTTTTGACGATGAAGCGTTTACCATGATCTCTTCCGATAAACAAACAATAGCGAGAATTTCTATTCCATTGGATCAAGCGCTGATAGAAAACATGTCGGTTCTCTCCGACGAAATCGCGAAGAGCATCGACAGCCTGCCGCAGTTCCCGGAAAATGTTTTACAGGTTCAAAAATTGATAAACGATCCCGATTCTGATATGTCGAGTATCGCAAGACAAATTTCGATGGACCCTGCGTTAACTGCCGATCTGTTAAAAATCGTCAACTCAGCTCAATATATGCTTTCAAAAAAAGTAGACAACATTTCCGACGCGGTAAAAATGATCGGTATCAAAGGAATTAAAAATCTCCTTTATTCATACGGAACGCAGAAAGTGTTAGGTGACGATACTGCCGATAAAAAAGCGCTCTGGGAACATTCATATAAAACGGCGTTTTACGCTTACAATCTTGTCAAGAATTTCAAGAACGATTCAAGTCTTCTTGATGACGTTTATGTCGGCGGAATGTTACACGACATGGGAAAAATTATTTTTTCCAATGTGCATCCGGATTTATTGAATAAAATTAAAGGCTTCTGTTCCGATAAGAATCTTCCGTCATCAACATTCGAAGACCTGTCAGCCGGTATGAATCACGCCGAGCTTGGCGCTCTAATCGCCGAAAAATGGAACTTCCCGGACAAACTCGTCGCCGCGATCCGCTATCATCACGATCCTGAATCCGCGCCCGTCAATTGCAAAGATATTATCGATACTGTGTACCTTGCCAATATGTTCTGCGAATACGAAAATCAAAATATCACTTACGATCAATTCGATACAGGTCCAATCGACAATTACGGAATAAAAAGCCAAAAACAGATTGATACTCTGCTCGAGCGGCTCTCTCAAGGCTTCTTACGAGAAGGTAAGTTGTAGCCGCTTATTGAATGAACCCCCGTTTTTATGCTATATTGAGTGACTTATGTTTCTCAAACGCCTCAGCATTCTCGGTTTCAAATCATTTGCAGACCGTACAGATATAGAATTTAACGCCGGCATTACAGCCCTGCTCGGTCCCAACGGCTGCGGAAAATCCAATGTTGTGGACGCTGTTAAGTGGGTTTTGGGCGAACACGCGATAAAATCACTTCGCGCCGAGAAAATGGAAGATGTCATTTTCAGCGGCACAGAAACCAGAAAGCCGTTAAATGTCGCCGAAGTCGCGCTCAGTATCGCAAACGAGTCGGGACTTTTACCGATGGACTTGCCGGAAATTGAGATAAAAAGACGGCTCTACCGCTCCGGGGAAAGCGAGTATTTCATCAACGGCGCTCAGGTGCGCCTCAAAGACCTTCGAGAGCTTTTTTGGGATACCGGCGTAGGCAAGGCTGCTTACTCCGTGATGGAACAAGGCAAAATCGATCAAATACTTTCGTCAAAACCGGAAGAACGCCGCTATCTTTTCGAAGAAGCAGCCGGTATCACGCGGTACAAGGAACGGGGAGCCGAAGCGGAGAGGAACCTCGCTAAGACCGAAGAAAATGTTCGTCAGGTTGAGCTGATTCTGAACGAAGTCAGACGCGCGCACGACAGCTTGAAAATTCAATCTGAAAAAACATTAAAATACAGAACGTTACGTGACGAGATTTTTAATTTTGAGCTTGATATTCAGCTTTTAAAACTGAAGCAATTTAAATACGACAGAGACGAGAAGAACGAAACTCTGCGCCGCAGAACCGCAGACCGTGACAGAATTCGATCGGAAATGGAAGCCGAGAACAAAGCGCTGGAAGCGAACATGGACGAAGTAAACTCCATGGAAGCGCGTCTTGTCGAACTTCAAAAAAATATTTACGGACTGGCTCTTGAGAAAAACGCGAAAGAAAATGAAGTGCGTTTATTTAATGAGCAGCGCAACGAAAATAAAATCAAAGTCGGTCAGAACGAAGAACGCGAAAACCAAATAACGGTAAAAATTACGGAATTGAATAATGACGCGGCGGGACAGGATGCTGTCGTTCAAGACCTGCGAAAACAATGCGAAAGCATAGAAGAAAATATCCGCGCTTTCGAGGAAAATATACAGCTTGCCGCGACGCGTATAAACGAAAATGAAAAAGAAGCGCAAAGAGCCGAAACCGATATCGCAAGCATCGAGAAACAGCTCGCAGGATTTGAAAAAGAACTGGCGAAAATCACGGACGACATTGTCGAAGAACTTGATGCCGGTTTAAAAAAAGCTGGTTACTCCGCGGCGGAACGAAAAAAAGCGGAGGCTGCGTTACACGAAACTCTCGGGAAACTGAACACATTGCTTTCCGGCAGAGAAGCACTAGTTCGCGATCTTATCGCGGCTGCTGAAGCGTCAGGCGGCGTTGATTCCGCCGAGATTGGACGAATCACCGATACTCTCCTTGCCGGTTTGACCGAAGCGAGCGCAGGAACTGATAAAGCGATCGAACTCTTCAATAATTACCGCGACGCTTCTCCGACATTCATCGATGAATTTTTAGCTCCTCAGGGAATCATCACAAAGAAGCGTGCGCTGGACACTCATATCAGAGGAGCGAAGGACGGCATCGAAGAGCGCCGCCTGCGTATAAAAACTCTGCGCGAAGACAACGTCAATTTGATGGCAAAAATCGATGAATACCGCGCAACTTTAGAAAACATGAAAGTTAACCGCGCTCAGATGAAAGCCCGCGCACAGTCTGCCGAAGATCAAGCGAAGTTGATAAGGCGCGAGCTTTCCGGACAGGAAGGAATTTTAAAAACAATCCGGGACGAGCTTTCCGTTTACCGCAAGAGACTCGAAGAAATTGACAGCCGCATCGGCGGTATTCAAAAAGAAATCGCGGACAACGAAGAGAAAACAAAAGCGTTTTCCGGCGAACTTGAAAAACTCGAAAAAGATATCCGTAAAAGAAACGATAATGTCGCTGGAAAAAAAGTTGTTATCAATAAACGAATGACAGAGCTCTCCAAAGTTCAGGAAGCGCTGGAAAAAATTCATCTTGAACTTGTTCAGGCGGAAATGGAAATTAAAAACATTCAGGAAAATTTCCGCGAGACGCACTCCAGGGATTTAATGGAATTTGAGGAGCGGATTTTTAATATCACAACCGCTCCGGCTGTGTTACGTGAAAATCTTGCTTCCTCACGGGCGAAGATGAAAGAACTCGGCTCTGTCAATTTGATGGCTCCCGAAGAATACGCCGAAACAAAACAACGCTTTGATTTTCTCAGTAACCAGATGGCGGATTTGGGAAAAGCCCGCAAAGATTTGGAAGACCTTACCGCGGAAATCCGCCAGGAGTCTTCGCAGCTTTTCCTTGACACTTACAACCGCATCAAGAAAAATTTTCACAATATGTTCCGCAGGCTTTTCGGCGGAGGACGCGCGGAGCTTCGGCTTTCCGACCCGAACCATGTGCTGGAATCCGGCATCGATATTCTCGCGCAGCCGCCGGGAAAAAAACTGGAACATTTAAGCCTGCTCTCCGGCGGCGAGTGTTCAATGACAGCGGTCGCGCTTTTATTCGCGACATACATGGTAAAACCCAGCCCCTTCTGTCTGTTAGACGAAATTGACGCCGCCCTTGACGGAGCGAATGTCGGGCGCTTTGTGCATCTCCTTCGCGAGTTCAGCGATACGAGTCAGTTTATAATCATCACGCATAATAATAAAACTACGGTCGGCGCGGAAACGCTTCTTGGCGTTACAATGGAAGAACCGGGTGTCACTAAACTTATCGCCGTCCGCCTCGAAAACGAAGAGCTTGCGATTGCCGGCGATCAGCCTCAGAGTGAGTTATGGGACTCGGATGGAAAATTTGACGAGGAAGATATCAAGCCGGAAGACGGAAGACAACTCCCCGCCGGCGTAAATGACCCCAAGAAAGTCTCAAAAGCGCAGCTTAGACCTATTCGTTCAAGAAGCGAAAGCAGCAGTAATTAATTTCCTCTGGAGAGACGTCCGTCTTCGATGAATTTTCTTAATTCGTCATCATTAAATTTAACTGCTTCGGTTCTGTCTACATCAGAATAATTTAAATTTCGCTGTTGGTTTTTATACGATTGCTCTACTTCCTGATTAAAACCTTTTCCGGCAAGAGCTACTTCTCTGGCGGTTGCTGTGCTCGAGGTTCCCGATACAACCTGCCTTGCGGAGAAATTTGAAGATGCTGTCCAGCCTTTAAGCGAGGAATTTGCCGCGCTTTGAACTTCAACAAATTTTCCGTTGACCTGCAATACAGTAACGCGATCTCCTAAATTTAAGGTTCCGCTTGTGCTTGCGAAAAAATCCGTAGATGCCTTTAAAGCGATATTTTTTACAGACAAATATAAAGTACCGCCTTTAGAAACCTGCGCGGCTGCAATACTTGTAATAAATAAAACCATAAAAAACACGATAAGAAATTTCTTCATAGTGGAACACCTCTTTTAACAATATATATCAAAAAAATCTGATTTTCAACATGAAAAAAAGAAATTTTTGTCATTTTTCGGTCAGATTATCAACTCCATTATCCCATGTATTATCATCCGGCGGAGAATTGATATATTTTATACATCTGTTCAAATATTTTTTAGCCGCCATATCTTTCTCGTTTTTCGAGCAAATTGTCTGGAAAATATTTTTAGCGGCGAGAAAATCCTTTTTTTCATAGAAATCGAATGCTTGCTGCCAGTTTTTAACCATGTTGAGCAGCTCAGGCGGAGCGTTTTCCGCTGTATCCAATGGTTCATAAAGACGAAGCGGAGTATTAATACCGACAACTCTCACCCTGCTCAAAGGACGAATGATGAACTCATCACCCGACCCTTGACCGGAAATCTTCGCTCGTGTGTACTCGCTGATCAAAATGCCGCCTGTATCATATTGTTTGTTTACTCCCTCAAGACGCGCGGCAAGATTAACCGCGTTCCCCATGATTGTATAGTCCATCTTATTAGGCGTACCCATGTTGCCTACGACCATATCGCCTGTATTGATGCCAAGACGCGTAAAAATCGGATTTGGATCATCAATGCCGGAGAGTATGCCTTTCTTTGTCATCGCTTCCATTACTCCGGGAGTGATAAGCCCAAGCGACAGCGCTTCGCGGTTAAGCTCGGCTTCAGCTTTTTTCATTTGAATCGCCGCGCGGCAGGCAAGAGAAGCGTGATTCTCAAAATGGATCGGCGCTCCGAAAAACGCGATAATAGCGTCGCCTTCGTATTTATCGATTGTCCCTTGATTTTCAAGAACGATATTACTCATCCGCGTCAGATAAAAATTGAGAAGCTCTACAAGTTTTGCCGGATCGCCTAACGCTTCGGAGAATGTAGAAAAAGCGCGGATATCCGTGAAGATCGCCGTCATCTCTCTTTTTTCACCGCCGAGTTTTAATTGTGAAGGATCGAGAATCAACTGATCGACAACCTTGGGTGACAAATACTGCGAGAACGCCGATTTAATAAAACGTTTTTGACTGCCTTCGGTAGCGTAATTGTAAAGCGTTACTGTGATGAAAGAACCGATAATTCCGGCAAGGAATGTAATCATCGGTATCCAAAGACCGCCGAAATGATAAGAGAGGAAAGCGCCGATTATAACCGCCAGGACGGCGGTAATCATTCCTCCTACAGAAATAGTTATGCGATGAGAAAACATCGAAAAACTGACAATTAAAACGACAACAGCAAATAAAATTAAAAGATTGATTCTTTCCGCGCTCTCACGGATGAATTCACCCTGCAGTATATTATCCAGCATCGTTACGTGACATCCGACTCCGGGATACACGGAAGAAATCGGCGTGCTGAAAATATCAAAAAGACCCTGCGCGTTATAACCTACAAACACATAAGCGCCTGTGAAAAAACCAAGCGGTATCATATTCCACTCTGTTCCCATTTCCGTTACATGAACGCCGAATTCCAAATCCTCGCCGCGCAAATAAGATTCATAACTGAGCATAACATCCATTGCGCGTAACGGACGATATTTAGCTTGTAAGTCACCTTTGTAGCGCAGAAGAGCGTTTCCGTTTTTATCGATAGGAATTGAAACGCCTTCCCATTCAATTAAATTCTTTTTTTTGTTATAATTGATTTTCCGTTCTTTGCCGTTAACAAGAAGCGACGCGGACGAAAGCCCCGGAATCGCCTTGCCGTCAAACAGCGTAAAAGGTCTCAGTCTTCTGATAATCCCGTCAGAATCGGGAATACCTGTAACGCTTCCAAGAGCGCCGGCAGCCTCACGCAGCCCTTGAATCGGGAACTGCGCTTTTTCATTTTCTCCGATACTGAATTTATTCAACATGTCGCCGAAATTTTCAGGTTGAAACAAAGGCACATTAAGCCCTGAAGGCCATGTAAGCGCGCTGCCTGTTTGACTGCTGAACATAACTGTCTGCACGACATGACCGAATTCTTCAGAAGCGTTAATAAACGAAGCGTCATCAACTCTGTCTTTCAATTTTAAGACAGTGTTGATTGCGTTTCTCAGAGCCGATCTTACCGAGCTTCCGGCTTCAGCGGATTCTAGACTGCTAATCGCATCGTTAATTAATTTATCCTGCGCGGCATTTCGGTAAATTGACGGCTCTGAAAAAAGCACATCAAAAGCAAGCGAATTTGCGCCGTTCATATTCATATAGCTGACAATTTCGGCATAAGCCTGACGCGGCCACGGCCATCCCCATTCTTTTTCTTTTTGAGCCCAGTCGATACTATCCTGATCGAGATAAATCAATAATATTTCATCCGAAGGTTTACTCGCGTTCATTCTGTCTGCCCAGAACTTAACCCTCATATCATAAGATTTAAATTCAAGAAAATTAAATACTCCCAATAAATGAAGTCCGGCAACAGCGGCAAACACAATTATTGTAATCATCGCGGCAATAACCGGTTTCTTAATTTTATTCATCTTTTTCATATCACTACCTTTTTTGATTAAAATATATCATAATCATAATAGGAGTTTATTATGGAATTCAACCAGAAAAAACCGGCTTTTAAATGGCTTTGGATAACAGTAACAGCGATTTTTTGCGTTTTATTTACATTCGCGATAATTCCCGGGGTTGCCGCTCAAGGAACCGGTGATTCACCTCAGGCGCAAAGACAAAATTATGCCAACCTTATGCAAAATGTTTTTAATTTTATTTTACAAAACTATGTAGAAGAGGTTGATCCAAAAACTGTTTTTGAAGGCGCTATGACAGGAATGTTCGGCTCTCTTGATGATCCGTATTCAACATATATGACTGAATCAGAAATGAGCGATATGGGTGACACTACTCAGGGGAGTTTCGGCGGAGTGGGATTAAATATAATTCAATCTGTCGGATCAAGACCGGACGGTAAGCCGCGTTATGTCGAGGTTGTTTCTCCCATCGAAGACACGCCGGGCTGGCGCGCCGGAATTAATCCCGGTGATTTTATCAAAGAGATTGACGGTATACTGACAGACACGCTTACAATAGATGAGGTTTTGGGAATATTGAGAGGAACGCCGGGTGAGAGCGTAAAACTTGTCATCAAGCGCGGCGAGAAAATGGAGTTTCCGGTAACAATTGTGCGCGCTGTTATTGAAGTGCCGACAGTTAAACACGCGATGATCGGAGATACAGGTTATTTAAAACTTTTAACCTTTACTCCGTGGACAGCTCAGAGATCCAGAGACGCGATTAATGAATTTAAAAGTAAAAATTATAAAAGTTTGATTTTGGATTTACGAAACAACTACGGCGGACGGCTGGACTCGGCTGTGGAAATTTCAAATCTTTTTCTTGACGGCGGGCTTGTAGTTCGAATAAGGTCAAGAATCCCATACGAAAACCGGGACTTTAACGCAAACAGAACAACGCATGTTCCGGAAAATATTCCTGTTGTAATTTTAATTAACAGAGGCTCGGCTTCCGCATCGGAAATTGTAGCGGGAGCGCTTAAAGATCGAGGCAGAGCGTATCTTGTCGGAGAAAACACCTTTGGTAAAGGTTCAGTTCAGCAAGTCTTCCCTTTAAATAAAGCCGGATTTAAAATTACCACCGCGCGTTATTTCACTCCAAGCGATGTTAATATCGATAAAGTCGGCATTCCGCCGGATCGGGAAATCTCTCTCCCGGAATATACCGAGGAAGACGCGATTCATCTTAATCAATTAATCAACGACAATAAAATTCCTGTGTTTGTAGAAAAAAACCCGCAGGCAACAGCGGCGCAGGTTGAAGCCTTCGCACGGTCTCTCGCGAATGAATACGAACTTGACCTTCTCCTGTTAAAACGGCTTGTCAGAAATGAATTGAACCGTACAACATTCGCTCCTGTTTACGATTTAGAATACGATATTCAATTACAAGAAGCTGTAAAAATTTTAAGAAGCGGCTTATATAACGATCTTATGAAAAACTTTAAAACATTAAAAGCGCTGCAGGATGAAAAAGAGAAAGAAGAAGCTGACAGCTTAGCCTACGCCGGATAGGAAGCGGCTGCGTTTGCTTCATGAAACAATTTCTATTACAAGCCGAATTTGATAACAATGGAATGATTCGGCTGGACGGCAAAGATTATCACTATCTTGTAAATGTCCGCCGGTTAGCGGCAGGCGAATGTTTTCCCGCTCTTTCACCTAACGGCGAAGAAGTTTTAATAAAAATTGTTTCAATAAATAAAAAAATGCTGACAGGTATGCGTATTATTGATCCTCCTGATTCTTCACCCAATTCTTCCTCTGCGCCGCAAACCGTTAAACTGCAGGATCGATGTTCGATGAGTATTTACGAGAACGAATTTAAAATAATCTTATTCCAAGCATTACCCAAAGGCGACAAGATGGATTTAATCGTAAGGCAGGCGGCGGAAGGCGGCATCGCAGAGATTGTTCCGTTTACTGCGGAATTTTCTATCGGCAAAGGTAATACTGACGGGCAAAAATTTCAACGATGGGAACGAATTATTAAAGAAGCCAGACAGCAGAGCGGCTCAAAAATAGCGACAAGACTTCATCACATTTTATCAATTGATGAGCTTCTTAATTATTGGAAAGAATTGAGAAACACACAAAGCGAAAAGCCGCAGGATGATTCACCGCAAAACAATTCATCGTCAATTCTCGGATTATTATTTCATCATGAAAAAGCACTTGAAAATAATAGCCTTCATGGGTATCTTTGTAGTTATCCGAGAATTACCATTGTTGTTATCGGACCGGAAGGCGGTTTTTCGGAAAGAGAAGTTTCTCTTTTTAAAGAAAACGATTTTAAAATGATAACCATCGGAGATACCGTTCTAAGGACAGAAACAGCCGCCCTTTACTTTACTGCGGCAGTACGCACTTTATTGTTGGAGAAAAACTCGTGGGAACAAAAATAGACATAACCGAAGAAGCTCAGCCGGAACCGGTCATACAGCGGGTACAATTGGTTAATGTCCCTATTGATATCATAGCGCCGAATCAGCTTAGCGCTGTAATTTATAAATTACTCGCCGAAAAAAAAGAGCAGAACATTGTATTGCTTTCGCTGTGGGATCTTCTTCGCGCCAGAGGAAACAACGAATATCGATCTTACGTTTTAAGAGCATCCCTCGTTATCCCTATTTCAAAAAGCTTGATTAGCGGTATAAAATTTCTGACAGGACAAAAAGCGCATCGTTACATGCCGTTTGATTTTATCGTCAGCGCGCTTACAACTCTGGAGAACCGCGAATTTTCCTGCTACCTGCTCGGCGGAAGACAAAAAATTCTCTTAAAAACCGAACAAAATATGAGGCAGACTTTTCCCAAGCTCAGGATTGTCGGTCGTTTCCCCGGATACTTCAAACGGCACGAAGAACCGATTATCATCAAGGCGATAAAAAAATCATCACCGTCTTTATTGCTGGTAGGCAAAGGCGTCCGCGGTCAGGAAAAATGGATCGCCAAAAACAACGCAATCCTCGGAGACGGAATGAGGTTATGGTGCAGCGACATCTTCGACGTTTTCGCCGAAAAGAAAAAGCACCCGTCCCACGCCGCGTTTAACGCAGGTATGGAATGGATCGGTTATTGTTTCCAAAACCCGTTTAAATTTTTCAGGATTTTTCCTTACATCGGTTATAAATTTTTATTGTTATTCTATAAACTATTCAAAAAATAACAACGCGCAAAACTGCTTGAGAATAATGATATTAATAGTTAGACTTAATTATGACTCTTTCCGAGAGAAATACATTTTTTAAAACCGGAATAATTTTCTGCGCAGTTTGCGTTTTCTTGACAGCCGCTGCCTCGTTTTTAATCATACCGCTTATTCAAGAGACAAATTATATATTATCTTTAGGCGAGGAACTGCGCCCTGTAAGCATTTTTCAATCTTTTATCAGCAGGTTCATCGGCAGTAATTATTTCGCCGTTCATATCTCGCTTTCTTTTTTGGTAGTTTTTTCGTTAGTAGGAATGTTATTAATTCATTTTTATTTTGAAAGAACATCGACTCCGGAAATTTTATATATCGCGATTTTCACAATTTCATTATCGTTCGAGATTATCAGATTGATTCTTCCGCTTCAGCAAATTTTTATTTTCTCGTCGTTTTATGTGAGTATTTCATCGCGCGTTCTGCTCTTTGCCAGATACTTTGGAATTTTTTCTTTATTCACGGCGAGTATCTGCGCGGCAGGATTGGAAGTGCAAAAAACGCGCAACGTGCTTTTTATCATAATAATAGCGGCGTTAATTATTACTGTCAGCGTTCCCATCAATGTATTAAATTGGGATACAAGTTTAAATATTATTAACGGTTATGTTTCGATTTTCAGAATGACTGAGTTAGCGGTTCTACTGACAACGATGATAAGTTTTTTTATCGCCGCGAAATTCCGCGACTCCAAGGAATATATCTATGTAGCGGTTGGAAGCATGCTCGCGTTAATCGGCAGAAATATTTTATTAAACACCGATAATTGGATTGGACCTTTACCGGGGATTTTCTTGCTTTCGTTCGGAACTTGGTTTTTATGCTCAAAACTGCACAAGATACATTTGTGGCTTTGAAAAAACGCGAATCATTGATACATGATGATAAAAGGACGCGGTCTTAAAGAATAAACATCCGCAGGCGTCATTATCGGATCATCGAAACCCGCGCCGGGAATATTAAAATTATAAAACAACTTAAACGCTTTTAACGGAATATTCGAAGCAAGAGCATTGTAAGCGTAAGTTTCTTTTTTAATTTTCGGAGAGCCAAAACCATCGGCGCAGTGTATCAATCTGATTCTGTTTAAATCAGTTCGAACGTCTTTTCTGTTTTTGATCATCACATTATTAAATTGATGAATAACAAGCATGCGCTCTCCGGGATAATTATGCTCGATCAAATAATCTTCCATAATTTTCTGAGCGAGATTAATTTCTTCCGCTGTCAGATGCCCAATCTCTATCATTGGCTTTGATGTCCGCCATTCAGGATCGAGAGCGAGGTGAACATTCGGGTAGCGCAGATAAGGCAGCATCACTTTTAACGAATCGATGGGATCGAACCGTCCTATTTGATGATCGATATAAACCAGAATGTTATGTTTCATTCCGTACTCGATATATTCCATGAGAGTGTTATGCCCGATTACTCCTATCCGCCCGTGAGGCCAGACAGTTCCGTAAATAAGATAAAACGCCTTGCGGATATTCCGCCCGCCATTCGCGGCTTTGTATTCCTCGGCGTGAGCTGTCATTAATTGATCGAGCTCCTCAATTGAATAACGCCCGAGAATTCCCATGTTACGCGAACCCGGATGCCCGTAATAAGCCAGAATATCATTGTTCAGCAAAAGCGAAATTTGGTTAGCTGTCATTTTTTGAAAAATTTCGATTTCATCTTTAGTGCTAACCCAATAAGGACGAGAATTCTCAGTTTTTATCCAATTTTTGACAGAGTCCATAAACAACATATGCGGAAAAATTGGGATATTATTAAAGATCGCATCAGTATCAGGTACCGACCCAAACCCAGCCTGCCATGAAAAAATTAGCAATAAAATAGAAATTAATATTCTCAATCGCATATCTATTTTATTTTCGGCAGAAAACAAAAAAACCGAACCGTCAGCTGCTGCGTTAGCTGCTGCGTTAGCTGCTGGGTCAGCTGCTGGGTTAGCTGCTGCGTTAGCTGCTGGGTTAGCTGCTGCGTTAGCTGCTGAGTCAGCTGCTTGGTTAGCTGCTGGGTTAGCTGCTGCCTTTAAAGTTTTAATCGCGCATTCCGATAATAAAACGTAAGGGGAAAACTCTATGCCGGTTAAAAAATTTATTTTCATAGTTTTGATTATTCTGCTGACAGGTGTTTACGCTCTTTGGGCGGGAGATACCTCTGTCTTTGTCGATTTAGGTTTCTCTCCGGATGGAAGGACTTACATGTTCGGGCAGTACGGCGTATTATCTCCCTCACTTCGTCCGTGGGCTGATTTATATATCGTCGATGTGAGTAAAAATAATTTCGTCCCGAACGGCAGAGTTACCTCAACTTCGAATGTACCGATAAATGCCGGACAGGACGGCTCAGGTGTATTTCATCAACTGCTCTCTGCGAATACCAGTCTTACAAACCGTTATAAATTAAATTTTAACAATCAAGGGCTCCCACTTTATATTTCCAGAGATGATTTTCCGGCTCTAAACGGCGAAAAAATTGAATTCCGCGACTTTCTTAACGATGTGACGTATAAAGCTCAGTTAGTTCCTACAGTCACGGGAACTGCGCAGAATGTCAGCTCAAAATTCTATATAAATCTTGAAGCGACTTCCAATAAAACCGGACAAACTAAGCGTTACACTGTAGGTACTTGGAATTTTGTCCGTCAGAAGATAATGCAGTACAACATTAAAAGAGTATTAATCGATACTGACGGTAATTCTCTCATTTTTGTTATCGAAATGAAGCAATTCGCTGATAATGGACATAATATTCGCTATATGGTTGAAGCAGTACGCTTATAACGATCAAAATCACTCTATTGTCCTGAAAATTTGCGTCACAAACATGCCGTCTTCGTAAAAAAAACGAATAAATAACAGATTTCCCAGTTTATTTCGTTCCCAGAGACCGTCTTTTTGCTGCTCAATCGCCATATCAAACCATTCGTCATTATTTAACGGTTTATCTCTGCGGTATTGCGAAAAAATATAATGTCCGGCTGGCAGTAAAATAGTACCTGACACCTCTTTTTTTCCGGCAAAAACGATGCCTGTGATCAATTTATCTCTCTCAGGCTCTATACTGCGGCTCTGTTCGGGATTTAACTCATAACAAAGCAGAAAATCATCGTTTTCAGAAATTATCGAAGGATAACCTTCAATTTCTAGATAATTCAACGGCTGGCGGAGGTCAAGATATCTGATTTGGGTAAGTAATAATTCCATTAATATTATATTATAATACCAATTGACATCAGGCAAATACTCACCTAAAATATAAGTATGGCTGATAGTGATTTTCTTAACGATGCAAATTTTGAATTATACCGTGCAATAATTTATGCAGAAAGCGGCATAACATTTACCCCGACCAATCGTTCAATCTTGGAAAGCAGGTTAAAAGAGCGGCTTCGCGAAAAGAATGTCGCTAATGTGGCAACATATCTTGATACAATTAAAGCTGATAAAGAAGAGATGAAGGGGTTCCTCGATTCAATTACTACAAACCTGACCAGATTTTTTAGAAACCAAGCGCATTTTGACGCGCTGGAAAAGTACGTTATCCCGGAGTTAATTCAAAAAATTAAAAAGATTCCCGGCACTATCAGAATTTGGAGCGCAGGCTGCTCAACAGGCGAAGAACCATACACTATCGCAATGCTTTTAAGCGAGATTCTGCCGAAATCATGGAACTTTGAACTTCTCGCCAGCGACATTTCGCTGAAATGTTTGATGACGGCAAAAGAAGGTTTTTATAACGAAAGCCGCATTGTCGGCATTCCCGATAATTATCTCGCGAAATATTTTGATAAAGTAGACGGCGGATACAAGATACATTCTGATATTCAATCTAGAATTAAATTTGACTATCATAATTTAAAAAATGATTCAGGTCAAAGAAACTTCGATGTTGTTTTTTGCCGGAATGTAATTATTTATTTTGATGAAGTGGCGCAGACAGCCGTAATGAGCAAGTTCTGGGACTCCATGGCATCGAAATCGTTTTTATTTATTGGTCATTCGGAGTCCTTGTTTGGGATGTCAACAAAGTTTGAATTCCTAAAAACCGAATGGGCAACCTTATATTGTAAAAATGTCTAGGAGAATCTCGTGGCAGATGAAATATCAGTATTGATTGTTGATGATTCCGCTTTAATGCGTAATTTAATCGGCAGAATGGTTGAAGATACTCCCGGTTTAGTCATCGCCGATAAAGCGATGAACGGCTATTTTGCCCTGCAAAAAATTCCGCGCTGTGATCCGGATGTAATTTGTCTCGATCTGGAAATGCCGGAAATGAACGGCATTGAGTTTTTAAAAGAACGAAAAAATAAAGGAATAGATATTCCTGTAGTAATTCTTTCTTCTATAGCGGCAAAAGGCGCGGAAATCACAATGGAGGCGCTTTCGTTAGGCGCAAGCGACTTTGTTCAAAAACCGTCAGGTTCAATTTCCGAAGATATTCATGTAGTAAAAGAAACGCTTATCACCAAACTGCTTGGTTACGGCGGAGCGCATCGTAAACAGCACGGAAAGAAAGTTTTAACGCCGGCGGAATACAAACCAAAAACACCGTCGGAAAAATCCTCCGATATCGCAGTCCATTTTAAATTAGCCGCCGCGGCTCCGATTACTCCGGCTCAGGCGCCTGTCAGAGCGCGTTATCCGGCGAATACAGAAATTATCGCAATCGGAATAAGCACAGGCGGTCCTGACGCTCTTCGCGTAGTGTTTGCTCAATTAGACGCGGATTTAAAAGTGCCGATAGTTGTTGTTCAACACATGCCGGCGGGTTTTACGATGGAATTCGCCAAGAGCCTTGATCGTATCTGTCCTTTGAATGTAAAAGAAGCTGAAGACGGCGATCCAATAATGCCCGGAAGAATCCTTATCGCACAGGGAAACAAACATTTAGAAATAGAGAAAAAACCCGGCGGCGCAGTTGCCCGTCTTTCGGACGCTCCTCTGGTCTCCGGTCACCGTCCTTCGGCGGATGTGCTTTTCGCTTCAGTCGCTATGGCTTATTCCAATCACGCGTTAGGCGTAATCATGACCGGCATGGGACGCGACGGCGCTCAGCATCTTGGAACAATTTTCAAGGAAGGCGGCATGACTTTAGGTCAGGACGAGCATAGCGCTGTTGTATACGGAATGCCCCGCGTCGCTTATGAGCTCGGTCATGTTATGGAACAGGTATCTCTGGAAAACATGGCGCGCCGAATCTGCGATGTCGCTAAAACGCCGCGTTAAGTTAGCAACTTCTAGGAACTAATTGCTAACATAACAAACTCAAAGCAGTTTACTTTTAAAAAAACTTTATGCTAGAATCAAAAAATGAGAGTAATAGGAACAAGAGCTCAAGGTCTGCGAACGCCTATCATCCGCGAATCCGATGATTTAACCGCCATTGTCTGCCAGTCTGTAAAAGACGCAATCGAACACGAGAGTATTAAAATTAATGACGGCGATATAATCGGGATAACCGAAGCCGTAGTTGCCCGTTCTCAGGGAAATTACGCTTCTCTCGATCAAATCGCGGAAGATGTAAAAGCGCAGTTCGGAGATGCAGGTCACAATCACATCGGCGTTGTGTTTCCCATTCTAAGCAGAAACCGGTTTGCCATGCTGTTAAAAGGAATTGCGCGCGGCGCGGATAAAATCACAGTATTGTTAAGTTATCCCGGAGACGAAGTGGGTAATCAGCTTATTTCCTGGGACGATGTTGATGATAAAAAACTAAACCCGTATTCGGATTGTTTAAGAGAAACCGAATACCGCCGTCTCTTCGGCAGCGAAATCAAGCACAGATTTACAGGCATCGATTATGTCGCGTATTATAAATCCTTAGGCGCTAATATCGATATTGTTCTCTGCGCCGATCCAAAGCGCATTTTAGATTATACAGATAAAGTTATCGCCGCCGACATTCACACAAGAGAAAGAACAAAACGCGCGCTTGCCGCCGCCGGAGCGAAAAAAATTATCGGCATTGATAACATTCTAACAAAACCGGTAAACGGCAGCGGCTACAACGAAAAGTACGGACTGCTCGGCTCGAACAAAGCGACAGAAGAGCGGGTAAAATTATTTCCGCGGGACTGCGAAGCGTTTGTAGAAAAAACGCAGAAAGCGCTCAAGGATATCAGCGGAAAGACAGTGGAAGTTCTGGTTTACGGCGACGGCGGATTTAAAGACCCTGTCGGCGGCATCTGGGAACTCGCAGACCCTGTCGTAGCTCCGGCGTTTACATCCGGTTTAAAGGGAACTCCGAATGAATTAAAATTAAAATATCTCGCGGATAATAATTTCGCAGACCTCAGCAAAGATGAAGCTCGCAAAGCAATTGAAAAAGCGATTCAGGCAAAAGCAGGCATCGATCAAATGGGTAAAATGGAGTCCGAAGGAACCACGCCCCGGCAGCTTACAGATTTACTCGGAAGTCTCTGCGATCTTGTCAGCGGCTCAGGCGACAAAGGAACGCCGATAGTTTTAATTCAAGGTTATTTTGATAATTACGCAAGTTAAAGGAAAAATATATGAAAAAAATCACGTCACTAATCGTTATCGCATTTTTAATAATTATAGCGGGATGCTTATCTACTCCGCCGGTTGTATCAACGGGAGAAGTAATAGAAAAGGCTGAAGAAAAAATAAGCCAAATTGATTTATATGTTTTCGCAATCGGAATAAACGAATATCAAAATAAATTTTTCCCGGATTTAAAATACGCGGCGAATGACGCAAAAAATATTTGCAATTTCTTTAAAGCGCAAGAAGGAATATTTTTTAGAAAAGTAAACACAAAATTATTTTCAGATAACGAAAACATGAAACCGACAACAGAAAATATTTTAGACAATCTTTATTTTTTTGATGATGTAAGCCCGTATGATACTGTAATTTTTTACATTGCATCTCATAGAATTATTAATGACGGCGAATTTTATCTAATGACTTCCGATTCAGAATACAATGAAGATGAAGGTTTTGTCTTAGAGAGTTTTATTAATTTTAATCAAATATTAAATGCTTTGAATAAGCCGTCACATAAAATTATAATTATTGATACAAACTCGCCTGAAATAACAAGAGAAGACATTACATTTATAAAAGCCTGTAAAGATAATCAACAAGCGATAGAAAGTAATCTTGTAAACGGCGGATTATTAACAGCAAGCCTTCTTGAAGCGTTTGAAAAAGCCGAGACAGGAAACAATAATGAAATTACATTAAAAAGTTTATTAAATTTTGTTGTAAACAGGGTAGAAGAATTATCTGACAAAAAACAAACACCGGTATTTAATATTGCGTCCGGAGCGGACGATTTAATTATCGGGTCAAGAATTAATTTGAAAAGTATAGGCATAAACATTCCTTCCATACCCTGAAAGGTAACGATATGAATTACGAAAAATTCACATTAAAAGCGCAGGAAGCTTTAAACGAAGCGACAACTCTGGCGCAAAAAAACGATCATTCGCAGATTGAAAATGAGCATCTTCTGCTCGCGCTGCTTCAGCAGGAAAACGGAATTGTATTGCCGATCATCGAAAGAATCGGCGCAGATGTAGCGCGGCTGACCGGTGAAGCGGAGGCGCTTATGCGCCAGTCGCCGAAAATTTACGGAGAGGCAGCGCAGGTTTTTTTCTCGCCTGCTTTAACAAAAGTTACCGCGAAAGCCGAGATTGAGGCTGCCGCTTTAAAGGACGAATATGTCAGCGCCGAGCATATTTTAATCGCAATGTCAGCAGGAGAAGGAAAAGCCGCAGACCTTTTAAAAAAATACGGCATAAATAAAAACGCGATACTCGGCGCGTTAAAACTAGTCAGAGGAAATTCCCGCGTTACCGATCAAAGCCCTGAAGAGAAATACCAAGTATTGGAAAAATATTGCCGCGATTTAACGGCGCTTGCGCGTCAGGAAAAACTCGATCCCGTTATCGGGAGAGACGAAGAAATCCGGCGATGTATGCAAGTCCTTTCCCGACGCACAAAAAATAACCCCGTTCTTATCGGAGAGCCGGGTGTCGGAAAAACAGCGATCGTCGAAGGACTTGCCAGACGCATTGTCGCGGGCGATGTGCCTGAAGGATTAAAAGGAAAAATATTACTCACTCTGGATTTAGGTCTGCTTGTCGCAGGCGCAAAATTCCGGGGCGAGTTTGAAGAAAGACTCAAAGCCGTTATTCACGAAGTGCAGGCGCATGAAGGCAAGATCATTTTATTTATTGATGAGCTTCACACGCTTGTCGGAGCCGGAGCGGCGGAAGGAGCGACAGACGCATCCAACTTATTAAAACCCGCGCTTGCCCGAGGAGAGCTTCGATGTATTGGAGCTACAACATTAGACGAATACCGTAAACACATCGAGAAGGACGCGGCTCTTGAGCGCCGTTTCCAGCAGGTTTACACAGCCGAGCCGTCGGTCGAAGATACAATTGCGATTCTGCGCGGATTGAAAGAGCGGTACGAAGTTCATCATGGCGTGCGGATTAAAGATGATGCGCTTGTAGCGGCAGCGACTCTGTCGAGTCGTTACATCACAAGCCGCTTTCTGCCGGACAAAGCAATCGATCTTGTTGACGAAGCTGCAAGTCGTTTAAAAATGGAACTGGACAGCCGTCCGACTGAACTTGATAAACTGGAGCGAAAACTTTTACAGCTCTCGATCGAAAGGCAGGCGCTTTCCCGCGAAGAAGATCCCGTTTCTAAAGAACGTTTAACGAAGCTCGAAAAAGAAATCGCCGATTTAACAGCAGAACGCGATGCGATGAAAGCGCGGTGGGAAAGCGAAAAACTCGACATAGAAAAGATACGCGCAATTAAACAGCGGATTGAAGAATTAAAAATTGACGAGACAAAATACGAGCGCGAAGGAAATCTATCAAAAGCCGCGGAAGTAAAACACGGCAGAATCCCCGAAGCGCAAAGACAGCTTGCCGTTCTTACGGATCAAATGGAGAAAAAGCGGGAAGCCGCCGCCGGCAGCGATAACGCTTCAACTCTGCTGCGTGAAGAAGTCAGTGAAGAAGATATCGCTGGCGTAGTATCAGCTTGGACAGGCATTCCTGTTACAAAAATGCTTTCCGGCGAATTGCAAAAATATTTGGATTTGGAAAAAGTTTTAGAAAAACGCGTTGTCGGTCAGGAAGAAGCGCTCGCCGCTGTCGCGGACGCGATCAGGCGCAACAAAGCCGGACTCTCTGACGCGGCGCGCCCGTTAGGATCGTTCCTATTCTTGGGACCGACAGGAGTGGGAAAAACAGAGCTTGCCAAAACATTGGCGGATTTTCTTTTCAATGACGAAAAAGCTCTCACCCGGATCGACATGAGCGAGTACGGAGAAAAACATTCAGTCAGCCGCCTAATCGGCGCGCCGCCGGGATACGTGGGTTATGAGCAGGGTGGTCAATTAACGGAAGCGGTCAGACGCCGTCCTTACAGCGTCATTCTATTTGACGAGATCGAAAAAGCGCACAGCGAGGTTTTCAATGTCTTTCTGCAGGTGCTGGATGACGGTCGCCTGACTGACGGGCAGGGCAGAGTCGTCGATTTTAAAAATGTCATTGTAATAATGACAAGCAACCTCGGCTCGGATCTAATTCTTGGAACAGATAATTCTGAAAGTATCCGCGATTCGCTGACAGAGCTTTTAAAATTAAGTTTCAGACCGGAATTTCTTAACCGCATTGACGAGACAGTAATTTTTAACCGGCTCGGTAAAAATGAGATAAATAAAATAATAGAAATACAATTAACGCGGCTTACTCAGCGGCTTGCGGAGCGAAAGATCACTCTTACGTTATCAGACAGCGCGAAATCCCTTCTCGCGGAGCGCGGATACGATCCGATTTTCGGCGCGCGTCCGTTAAAACGCACAATTCAAAGCGACATTGAAAATCCGCTCGCGAAGCAGATCATAGGCGGCATAATCCGCGAAGGGAACACTGTAACCGCTGATGTTAAGTCGGATGAAATTGTTTTTAGTATCAAAATTTAAAGAAATATTATATTATGTATTAAGAGGAAAATAAAATGGGAAAAGCATCTCTTACTCCGGTAGTAAGGATAGAGCATGATAAATGCATAAATTGTTACGCTTGTATCGCAGAATGTCCGGTAAAATTTTGCATGGACGGATCGGGAGAAACGCTGACAATCAACCACGATCTTTGTATCGGCTGCGGAAACTGCATCAATGTTTGCAGACACAAGGAACACAACGCGCGCCGTCTTGTTGATGACACCGATGTTTTTTTAAAAGAAATAAATATCAATAAAAAAATGATCGCAATAGCGGCTCCGGCTGTTGCTTCGTTTTTTCCTGATGAATATTTAAATTTAAACGGCTGGTTAAAATCAATCGGCGTTAAAGCGATTTTTGACGTAAGCTTCGGCGCTGAGCTGACAGTTATCTCCTACTTAAAACACATCAAACACAATAAACCGCGCACTGTAATCGCGCAGCCATGCCCTGCAATAGTAAACTATATCGAAATCTACCGCCCGGAACTTATCCCGTTTCTCGCTCCGGCGGACAGTCCTATGCTGCACACAATTAAACTCGTACGCGAATATTTTCCGGAATACAAAGATCACAAAGTAATGATTATTTCTCCCTGCGCGGCAAAGCGGCGTGAGTTTGATGAGACAAAACTGGGCGATTACAATGTAACCATGTATGTATTAAAAGATTATCTGGAAAAAAATAAAATAAATTTAAAATCATTTACCGCGTCGGATTATGAAGGACCGAAAGCTGAAAGAGCGGCAGGATTTTCTTCTCCCGGCGGATTACTTGATACGGCTGAACGTTTTATACCCGGTATCACAAGGCAGTCGCGCAAGATAGAAGGCGTTCATTCTGTCTATGGTTATCTTGATATTACAGCAGAGTTATTAAAAACAGATAATAAAATCGCGCCGTTAATTGACTGTTTGAATTGCGAGAAAGGATGCAACGGAGGTCCCGGTACAGGCAACAGTGAACTGCCGCTGGCGATTCTTGAGAACCCAATCCGCAAACGCACGTCAGAAAGCGAGAAAAAACTTAACCCGGGGAAAAAAGAAAAGATATACGATAATTATCATCTCTTATTGGAAAAATACTGGAAGAAAAATTTATACAATCGCGATTATCGTGATCTGTCAGGAAACAATATAATAAAAGAACCGGACGAAAATGAGTTAAGAGAAGTCTACAAGGGTATACGGAAATTCGGAAAAGAAGATTTATATAACTGCACATCATGCGGTTACGGAACATGCAAAGCGATGGCTATAGCGATTTTTAACGGACTAAATAAACCGGAAAATTGCATGCATTTTATTTTATCGCGGCTCAAAGACGAAATGAAAACAGATGAATTAAACAAAGAGCTGACAAAACACATATACAGTATTTCCGAACTTGTTAACGGCATATCAACAATTATTCATGACTTGAACGACACAATAGAAGCTCAGAATGTTGCGGTTGATGAGTCATCAAAAATAACGGAAAAAATGGTTAAATCAATTTCCAATACTTCAAAAATCTCGCGCGAAAAACAAGATGATATAAAAGAGCTGCTTGATAACGCCTCAGAAAGCCAGAGTTCAATGAGAGAAACAATTCAATCTGTGCAGAGTATTTCTCAATCTGTCGAAGGAATTGGTTCGGCGATTAAAATTATCACCGCGATAGCAGCTAACACAAATCTTCTTTCGATGAACGCCGCGATTGAATCCGCTCACGCGGGAGAAGCCGGAAGAGGCTTTGCCGTTGTTGCCGATGAAATTCGCCGCCTCTCGGAAAGCACAAGGGAAAATTCGCGCAATATTTCTCTCACTTTAAAAAATATTATCGACGGCATAACGATTACCTCAAAACGTTCCGGCGATACCGACAGCCGCATTACCGAAATGTCAGGCGAGATAAAAGGTTTCGCGCAGACAATGAATGATTTAATACGAACATTCAGCGAACTTACGCAGGAAAGCAATGAAATAATCAACGCGCTGGATCGGTTAAAAAATCAATCCTCAACGGTAAAAACAAATTACGCCGGTATACTTTCAAAGACTGACAAGCTGCGCAATTCACTGAACGAACTGGCGGAGCTGGCAACATCAGGAAAAAAATGAGGATAACGAAGAAAATCTTTATTTTCTTAATTCTCCTTTTAATAACTCCTCAAATTTTCGCCGAAAATGTTTTTATTGCGGGAATGAATTTTCTTAACCTCGAAAATTATCATATTTTTTCCGGCGTAAGTTCGGACAGAGAAAGGTTATTAGCAAACAATTTTGATTTATCTGAGTTCACCCCTTACAGCAACGGGCAGCTTGTTAATAAAAACATAGGCGATAATTATCACGCGTTTAAAACATTTTTTACAATATCGGACGCTTATAAAGACAAACACTTAACTTTATATATATGTCTTTTTGATATGCCTGTAATAATAACGTTAAACGACATAATAATTTACAAAAGAGGATTGAGACAGGAAATTGATTTAATATATTCAACGGGAGAAATCGCGGCGGCGCATATTCCGCTGGAAGCCGGTTTGATAAATTATAACAGAAGAAATGTTTTAGTTATCGAGGTTTTCCCCGAATTTGAAACAAGCTCGCTCCCGGAAATTTCTATAGCGGAATACAAAAAAAATTCCGGCAAAGTATTTTTTAAAAATCTTTTAAACATTTACCTGATACTCGCGGCGCAGTTTTTAGGATTACTTGTCGCTTTTTATCACTTTGGTTCTTATATTGCAAGAGGATGCAAAGACCCGAAATATCTTTTCTTTTCGTTCATGTCATTTTCGTTCGCTCTTGCGTATTCAAATATCGGATTCTCGTTTGATTTTAAATATTATATGGTGCTTGTAAAATTAACCCGCAGTTTTCAGCTTCTTTCTGTCGGATTTTATTTATTATTTATAATTGAGTCGGCTGGAATTCTTTTAAAACAAAAAAAATATATAAACATTGTTTTTATAATTTTTAGCATAGCTTGCGCGGTTTATATTGCGGTTCAAGATGATAAATTCGCGATTAATAACGCGTTTGGTTTAATGACAAGTATTTATATGATACCTGTTTTAGCGCTCTGCATAGTAATTCCGATACTGTCGATGATATTAAAAAAAGGTTATATGATGGTTCCGCTTTTGATCACTACGCTTATTGTGTCAGGAGCAAGTCTTCGCGATATGCTGCTTTTAAACGCGGAAACAATGCCTTTCTTCTGGTTCGCTCCTTACGGATTTTTAATATTAGTAATTGTAATTTACGGAATTTTAGTTTACGAAGAAAGCAGTCTCTTTAAAAACTTCAAACGTTATGTTCCCGCGGATTTAGTAATTCAATTAATCAATCAAAATATAACAGCGGAATTAGGCGGCAAGCAGCAGGAGCTCACGATTTTTTTCAGCGATATTTCCAAGTTCACATCGATTGTAGAAAAAATGGAACCTGATAAACTGGTTCAAGATTTATGCGTTTATTACGAAAGCATTTCAAAAATAATTCTCGCTAACAAAGGAACCATCGATAAATATATCGGAGATTCGGTAATGGCTTTTTGGGGCGCTCCTGTAAAAATGGAGGAACACGCAAAAAACGCGTGCCATGCGGCGATTACAATTCAAAAAAATCTGCGCAATCTTTTCGCTCAATGGGATATTATCGGAAAAGTTCCGTTTTTAACCCGAATCGGAATTCACACAGGCAATGTGCTGGTCGGAAATCTCGGTTACAAAGAAAGATTAAATTATACGGTTATGGGAGACACGGTAAATGTTTCAAGCAGACTGGAAGGAATAAATAAAACATACGGAACAGAAATTATCGTAAGTGAAAATGTTTTTGAAAAATGTAAAAACGATTTTGAATTCCGCAAACTGGATCGAGTCTCTCTTCTCGGGCGCGGCGAAGGAATGGATATTTACGAATTAATATCGATAAAAAATGAAATAGATAAAAGAGATAAGAAAATTAACGAATATTACGAAACAGGTTTAAAATATTATTTTATGCAAAATTGGAATGAAGCATTGAAATATTTTAACACAGTATTAAAGTATCGCCCCGGAGATATGCCCGGCGGTTTAATGCGTCAGCGATGCCGTATGTACAAAATAAAACCGCCGTCACACGAATGGAACGGCGTATATTCGCAGACAATAAAATAAAACCGGTTTAAAACGGAGTATTTCCGCCGAGAACTTCGTATAATCTTTCCAAATCTTCCATCGAATAATACTCAATATGAATGAATCCTTTGTTAAGGTCTCCGTCGATTACAACTTTAGTTCCTAATTTACTGATAAATTTTTCCACCATGGCGTCAATTTCCGGCGGACGTTTTTTTGATTTGGAAGATTTCTTCGCTCCAGAAGATTTTCCGCTTCCGCCGGTTTCTGTTGCGTTTAACGTACCCGCTCTTTTTTCGGCTTCCCTTACGGAAACGCCGCTTGTAAGAATTTCTTTGTAAAGTTTATCTCTGGATTTAACATCGTTTACGGAAAGCAGCGCTCTTGCGTGCCCCGAACTGATACTGCCTTCCTCGATGCTTTTTTGAATTTCAACGGGAAGCTTTAAAAGCCGCAGCGAATTCGCGACAGTGGAGCGGTTCTTTCCCATTCTGGCGGCAAGATCATCCTGCGAAAGTTTGGAAAAATCCATCAAATTTTTATATGCCGCCGCTTCTTCAATCGGGTTAAGGTCTGTTCGCTGGATATTTTCTATTAGAGAGACTTCGAGCCGTTTTTGATCGGTATAATCGCGGATTATAACAGGAACTGTTTCCAAATCGGCAAGTCTTGCGGCGCGTGTTCTGCGCTCGCCGGCGATGATAAAATAAGTGCCGTCTCCGGCGTCGGCGGCGATAATCGGCTGAATAACGCCGAATGTTTTAATCGATTCGGCAAGCTCTTCAAGCTCGGTCTGATCAAAATTTTTTCGCGGCTGCCCGGGATTTGGCAAAAGTTTATCTGTAGAAAGCTGAACAACGCCTTGTTCTTTATTTTTGGAAGGATGAATTTGCACAATAGGTTTTTGTTTATCGGCAGATTTTTCGGAAGAAACAATTTCTACATATTGATCATCGTCATCATTATTATCTAACAAAGCATCAAGCCCTCTTCCAAGACCGCCGATTTTACGAGCCATTTATTTTCCTCCCGCCTTATCGCGGCGTAATATTTCTTGAGCAAGAGCGCTATAAGCCCTCGCGCCGGGACACTGCGGATCGTAAAGAGAGATCGGCATTCTAAAAGACGGCGCTTCCGAGAGCCTGATATTACGCGGAATAATCGTATTTAAAACTTTATCTTTATAATGAGCGCTGACTTGTTTAATTACATCATTAGCAAGGCGCGTTCTGTTATCGTACATCGTAAAAAAAATACCGCCGATTTTTAAAGAAGGATTCAAACCTTTTTGAATTTCTTTTGTGGTTTCTAAAAGTTGAAGAAGCCCTTCCATAGCGAAGTATTCGCACTGCATCGGAATTAAAATTGAGTCAGCCGCCGCTAAACCGTTCATTGTAAGCTGCCCGAGACTCGGAGGACAATCAATCAATATATAATCAAAATTATCTTGAATCGGAGCAAGAGATTTTTTAAGGAAGAAATTGCGTTCTTTTTGATCGATAAGCTCAACAGTAGCCCCGGAAAGGTCTTTATCGGCGGGAATAACGAACAAATTATTTACAGATGTGTTTCTTGTCGCTTGTTCCGGCGAAGCTTGGTCGGAGAGCAGCTCGTAGATGCCGGGCTTTACAGGATTTGCGCCGATACCGCTGGAAAGGTTCGCCTGAGCGTCAAAATCGACCAAAAGAACGGATTTTCCGGCTTCCGCCATGTAAGCGCCAATGTTAATCGCAGAGGTAGTTTTACCAACACCGCCTTTTTGGTTTACAAAGACGCAAATTTGTCCCATATTTATAATGTAACAAATAAGGTAGAATCTAGCAATAGTGAAGGATTTATAATGAATTTTGTTACTATCGATTTTGAAACAGCAAATTACGCAAAAGAAAGCGCTTGTTCTGTGGGATTGGTGAAATATCATGACGGAATAGAGATCGATACCTATTATTCATTGATTCGACCGCCAAAACTGTTTATAATTCCCGAATTCACAAAAATTCATGGTCTAACTGTTGATGATGTAAGAAACGCTCCCAAATTCAATAAAATCTGGGATAAAGAAATATTACCTTTTATCGGCGATCTTCCGCTTGCCGCTCATAACGCTCCGTTCGACATGGGTGTACTCGCAGCGGCTATTCGCAAGTACAAGCTGAAGGTTCCGCCTCTTCCGTATTTTTGCACATTACATTTATCGCGAAAAACATGGACACATTTAAAATCACACGCGCTGACTGCCTTGGCGGCAAATTTCGATATCATTTATGACGCTCACAATGCTTTAGATGACGCAAGAACATGCGGAAAATTAGTATTAATGTCAGCAAATAAAAATAAAACTCCCAATATAAACGAATTATTATCATTATTAAGAATCGAAATGAAAGAATTATCATGACAGAATAACAAATGAAAAATTTATTGTTGTAAATTCGAAAAAGAAGGGTTAATATAGAATAAATATATTAATAAAAGCAGAAATGTTAATTATCACCAGCAAGTATGTGATTATATTAATAATAATTATATACTTGCTCCTGTAAGATTATTGTATATTTACGTGTAAGGAAAAAAATGCTGGCAGATCTTCATAATCATACTTGTCTCTCTCCATGCGGTTCCCCGGAACTGACTCCAAAGTCGCTGTTAGAAAGCGGTGCGGCTGCCGGTATTAAATTAATGGCGATTACCGATCATAATTCGAGTTTAAATTGCCCTACTTTCGCGAAATTAAGCTCCAAATACGATATTATCCCGATTTTCGGAATGGAAGCGAATACAAGCGAAGATATTCATATTCTTTGTCTTTTTTCAAATCTGGAAAAATGCATGGCTTTTAATGAATACGCTTACTCATTACTTACGCCGTTTTTAAACAATCCCGATAAAACAGGCGAACAGGATTATGTTGACGAAAAAGACAATTTAATCGGAAAAGTTGATTATTATTTAATGAATCCATTATCGATCAGCATTAATAATATCGGAAATAAAGTAAACGAATACGGCGGCATCGTAATTCCCGCTCATATTGATAGATCTGCCTGCTCAATGATGAGTCAACTGGAGAAAATAATAGACGGTCCGTGGGCTGCTCTGGAATGTGTTCATCTTCCGGCTGTTTATAACGGAGCTCCGATGAATACGCTTAACTTCCCATTAATTACATCGTCGGACGCTCACTATCAGGAGCATGTCGGCAGGCGTTCTTTTAATCTAAACATAAAAAGAGAAGAATTAATTTTAAGCAGCAACAAAGGCTACAGCGAAGTAAATCTTGACGTATTAGTACGCGCTCTCAGTAAACATTCTAATTAGCCGATATAATAATAAATGAAAGTTTTTTCATTTATTATTATATTTTTCACCACATTCGGGCTCTTCGCCGCGCCGCTGGAAAGCGGTTATTCACTTGCGCCAAAAAGTTCAGCTACTAATGAGGAAAAAACGCTCGCTTATATTAAAGCGCGGCAGATTATAATCGAAGAATCAAAAAAACACCTTGGCACGCCTTATAAATACGGCGGAATAACGAAAAGCGGAATGGACTGCTCGGGGTTTTTATTTTTAAGTTTTAAAGAAGCGCTCGGCGTTTCGCTTCCACGTTCTTCTTCCGGTCTTTATACATGGACAGATAGCATCACTTTAGAAGCCGCGCAGCCGGGTGATCTTTTATTTTTTAGAACAGGAGTAAATAAAAATATTACTCATGTCGGGCTTTATCTGGGTGACGGCGAATTTATTCATGCAGCTTCATCCGGTCCAAAAACAGGCGTAATAATTTCCAGCTTAAGCGAGGATTATTGGGCAAGAACTTACGCAGGAGCGGGACGCGCGTTCCCGGAAGTTCCGTCAAATTTTAATTTGAATACATCAGATAATAAAACTGAAGATAAAACTAAAGGTGGCAGTACCTCAGTAATTGAAAATGAAATTTACAATGATGCATCCAGTGACGCGTCCGGTCCGCGGAAATTATTTTTACGAAAGCCGGATAAAACGCCGGGAGTAGACAAGCTGCATATGGGAGCCGCAATTGCTCCGCTTTGGAACGGGTATATTAAAGGAACAGAAATAATACGCGGTTTTTCATCAAATCTTTATATTTATATTGAGACATATTCGCTTGGCAGGCGAAATGTTTTTGGCTTGGAAATTAGACCGGAATTTGATGCAGTGTTCGGAATATTTAATCTTCCGATTACTATATCATGGGGATTAAGCGACAGGTTTAGAATATTTGCAGGTCCATTATTCAGTTTTGGAAAAGCCGTCATCGAAATTGAGGAAGATAAACGTCATTACTCAGGGAAAACAAAAGTGCTTGGGACAATCGGTATTACAATAGCGCCTTTCGCAATTCCGACAAAAATCGGAAACTTTAACCCGTATGCGGAATTTGCGTGGCAATCCTTCTTCAGCGACAATGACAAAAAAAATTTTAACGCAGATATCGCCGCCGGATTCCGAATATCAACAGGGATCAGATGGTTAATACAAATAAAGTAATGATTCAGACTCACCGCCTGATCAATTAATTTCCCTGCCCCTGATTAGGTCCTGAATTCGAATTATTATTCGTTATTGTCACAGTTGCCATCGCAGTTATTAAAGTATCAACCGTTGATGTGGCAAAAACATAAAGATGCGTCGCCCATTCATTAGGAGCAACTCTGAGCAGTCCGTTCGCGTTGATACTTGTATTAGGCGCCATATTTCCCGCACTTCCATTTGAGTTCGGAGTAACTCTCCATGTCACACTCGCAGCCGGATTGTTTGTGCCAATTACGCTTGCGCTGAATTGGCGCGTCTCGTTTGTCTTCATTGAATGAGTTGCCGGAGAAATTATAACGCTCGTTACAGTCGGTGTAGTAGAAACCGGCGGAGTGGTGGTTGGAGGCGTCGGAGTTATAGTCGGCGGTCTGGGTGTTGGTTCTGTCGTCGGCGGTCTAGGTGTTGGTGTTGGTGTCGGAGTTGTCGTTGGCGGTCTGGGTGTTGGCGCCGGAGTTGTCGTTGGAGGTCTAGGTGTTGGAGGTGTCGGAGTCGGAGCTGGCGGTCTGGGTGTTGGCGTTGGAGGTGTCGGTGTCGTTGGCGTTGTTGGTGTTATAGTCGGCGGTCTAGGTGTTGGCGTTGGTATCGGAGTTGGAGCCGGCGCCGGAGATGGTATCGCAGCAGCCTGTGCAGAGACAGTTACATAAACACTGCCGGATTTACCGGGATCAAAAATTGATGTTGCGAAAACATACAAAAATTGTGATGTTTCGTTATGCGAAACTGTCAATAATCCATTTGCATTAATCGATGTTCCGGGAGTAACAGCGCCTGTTCCGGCGGCGTTTGAGCTGACGCTCCATGCAACAGCTGTACTTGGATTATTTGTTCCGGTTATCTGCGCAATAAACTGAATAGAGCCGCCGCTCATCACAACTTGATTTGAAGGACTGACTATTACGCTTGTTACAATCGGACGCACAACCGCAACAGGAACGCTGCCGGACTTTGTCGGATCGTAAATTGAAGTAGCGATGACATACAATGTCGTCAATGACTCGTTATAAGCCGCTGTCAGTATTCCATTGAGATCGATTGATGTTCCGGGAGTAACGGCTCCTGTTCCGGCGGCGTTTGAACTTACTTGCCATGTTACAGCTTGGCTTGGCTCGTAAGTACCGATAACAGATGCTCTGAACTGCATAGCGCTGCCGGCTCTTATTGTTTGATTTATCGGAGTGACAGAAATTCCTGTCACTGTCGGCACAACAATAGAAACCGGAGCGCTGCCGGATTTTGACGAATCGACGACCGAAGATGCTACTACATAAAGAGTTCGGAATGTTTCATTCATAGCAACTGTAAGAGTTCCGTTTGCGCTGATACTTGTTCCCTGAGTAACATAACCAGTGCCTTCGGCATTTGAACTTACTTTCCATGTCACGACAGAATCGGGATTATTATTACCGATTACCTGAGCTTTGAACTGCGCGCTTCTTCCTAATGATATGACCTGATTTACAGGAGTCACACTGACTGCGTTAACGGTAACAACTCTTATCTGCTTAACGGCGGCGTATCCGTCGCGCATCGATCTTGCTATTACATAAAGATATAATGACTGCTCATTTATAGATGCGGAAAGAAGTCCGTTGGTAGAAATATAAGTTCCATTCGCGACACCGCCGAAACCGTCGCTTGTCGAACTGACTTCCCAAACAATATCACGTCCTGATGATCTTAAAGCAAGCGATCCGCCCGCTAATATGGATGATAAATCACTATTTGTTCTTATATTAATAGCGTAAAAACCGGCACACCCGGATAAAACAAATAAAATTAACATTAAAACAGCAGCGAACACCGCAGATTTAATCGATTTCTGCATCATCACTAAGACCTCTTTTTTTAATAGATTTATATTTAATTATATCATTATTATTGTATTTTTTCCATTTTGATAATTGTTCCATACGGATAAAACCCATGGCAAGTGAATAGATTACAATCTCTATTCGGCTTTTTAAATTAGTTTTCTTTTTAATAACCGCTATACTGTTCCTTATCGCTCCTATGCTTAAATTTAATTCGCAGGCAATTTTTGAATCAGATAATCCCTGCGCGATGAAAATTATAATACCGCGTTCAGCAGAAGATAAAAAATCAAACTCTATATCTTCGAGTGATTGATCGTTCGCAGCGAATGATTTAATAATATTTGTAGAAATTGATGCGTTAAGGTAACTGCCTCCAAGAAAAACTATTTTAATAATATGAACAAGTTTATCAAAATCCAATTCTTTAATTAATAATCCGGAAACTCTGTTAATAAGCGGAAAGAAATTTTTAACCGATTGAAAAAAATTACTGTCTTGTAAAATAATAATCGCAGTTGCCGGCGATCTCCTGTGAATAATGCGGACAAGTTCGTATCCGTTTAATTCTGATAATTGCAAATCTAATAATAAAATATTCGGCTTAAAATATTCCGATTTAATAATAGCGCCGGTTTCATCCTTTACAACATCAGTAATAACAAACTCCGTCTGTTTAGAAAGCAATTCGAGGATACGTTTTTGATCATTATCATACCGCGATGCAATTAAGATACTAATTGATTTATCCATAACATACTCCTAAATATTATAAAGATTTTAAATTTGAAGTCTTAATATGTCAATAAAATTTTTTCTCAATAAAATATTTGATTGACAAAAGGAAATTTAGATAATAACCTTTTATAAAAGGATTATGGAAAATTTGAAAACAATTTATATTGTCGATGACAGCGATACAAACCTTGCTCTGGCGGAAGAAGCTCTCGAAAATGATCATAGAGTTATGACTCTGCCGTCGGCGGATAAAATGTTTGCTCTTTTAGAAAAAATAAAACCTGATTTAATATTATTAGATATCGAAATGCCGGTTATGAACGGATTTGAGGCTATAGAACGATTAAAAGCAAATTCTTCATACTCGGACATTCCGGTAATATTTCTGACAGGAACAATAAACGCTTCCATCGAAGAAAAAAGTAAAAAATTAGGGTGTGTTGACATCGTTTCAAAACCTTTTACCGCTTCGTCCTTATTAAATTTAGTAAATTCACACTTATTATAAGAAATAATTTCCATTTTAATCACTTACAGTTTATAATGTACTCACAGGAGCTCTGTGTTGTCATTATTTGATAAGAATCAGGCATTCAACTCAATTTATAAACAAATAATAATTATTGTTATCGCATTTTTAATAATGGGCATTTCCGGTTTTATCTTTGTCAGACAAACAGAAAACAGACACTTGGAAAAAGACGCGGAAAACGCGCTGACCTTTACGGTATCGGAATTAAACGCGAATTTTTTAGAACCGGAAACATTATTATCCGGTTATTCAGAATTATTAAAAAATATGTTATTGCGGGGCGATAACGAAAATACAATGACTTCTTATATAAAAACTTTAAATGATTTTATGCAAAGAGATAAAGAAATCATTACAGGTTTTAATATAATTAACGCGTATTTTTTTAAATGGGGCGGAAAATATATATCGGGATTAATTCAAAATTTAAATGAAGAATTTATACTTGAAGATCATTTATGGTATGAACCGGCATTAAAAGCGAAAGGTAAAACCGTAATCTCCGGACCGTTTAGATATAAAAACTTTGCATCGCCGTTTCTTACATTTTCAAAATTAATTTATGATAACGACAGTGAGCCGTTAGCGATTATATGTCTTGATGTGGAATTAAACCGATTTATCGAACATTCGAATATCAGGATAACAGAAGATAGTTACGGTATTTTATTGAATGATAAATTGGAAATTATTGCGCATCCGGATCGAAATTTAATTGGATCAAAATTATATAGAGTCAGAAGTGAATTTGCGATCATATCAAATGAACTGGAAGAAGGAAAAAATGTTAATAACCGCAGAATAAAAAATATGTTTAACGATTCTATCGTTTATTTTATTAAAGTAAAATATGACTGGTTTTTAGGCATAATAATTCCGGCAAACGAATATTACAGAAATTTAACATATCTGGGCGTTTTACTGTTAATTCTCGGAACAATTTTAGCGTGCGGAATAAGCGTAATGATGTATTTTATCGCAAGAGCGAAGATGAATTCCGATATAAGAACACAACAGAAAAGCAATTTCCTTGCGACAATGAGTCATGAAATACGCACTCCGTTAAACGCAATTCTCGGCATGACGGAAATTCAAATCCAAAGCGCGATTCATCCTCCGGCAACAAGCGAAGCGTTTATAAAAATAAATAACTCCGGAAAACTTTTATTAAATATCATCAATGATATTCTTGATCTGTCAAAAATCGAAGCCGGAAAATTGGAACTGGTTCCTGTAAAATATGAAGCCGCGAATTTAATTAACGATATTATTCAATTAAATTACATTCGCTACGAAAGCAAACCCATCGAATTTAAAGTTGAAATTGACGAAAATATTCCCGCGGTTCTTATAGGCGACGATCTTCGTATTAAACAAATTTTGAATAACATACTTTCCAACGCTTTTAAATACACAGACTCGGGAGAAGTTAAACTTTCGGTATACGCCGAATGTGTGGGACGCGGCGGCGGCGTCATCGTTACATTGATCTTTAATGTAACGGACACAGGACAAGGTATGACGCCGGAACAAGTCAGCAAACTTTTTGATGAGTACACTCGTTTTAACATGGAAGCAAACCGTACTACGGAAGGCGCCGGACTGGGTATGACTATAACAAAAAATCTGATTAACTTGATGTATGGAAGAATTCAAGTAAAAAGCACAATAAACGAAGGCACATCAGTAACCATTCGCCTGCCGCAAAAAACAGACGGAGTCGGTATCAGCGGAGTACTTGGAAAACAAATGACAGAAAACTTAAAACATTTTAAGCAGGACAACGCGATTCAATTTAAAAAAATCAAACTAGAACACGATTATATGCCTTACGGACAAATCTTAATTGTTGATGATGTAGAGACAAATCTGTACGTAGCCAAAGGTCTAATGGCGCCCTACGGTTTAAAAATCGATCTTGCGACAAGCGGATTCGAAGCAATAGATAAAATAAAAATAAATAATAATTATGATATCGTCTTTATGGATCACATGATGCCGAAAATGGATGGAATTGAAACAACAAAACTTATCCGCGGCATGGGATATAACCGCCCGGTTGTCGCGTTGACAGCTAACGCGATTGCAGGTCAGATTGATCTGTTCCTTCAAAACGGTTTTGATGATTTTATTTCAAAACCGATCGACCTTCGCAAATTAAATATTATATTGAACCGTTTAATCCGCGATAAACAGCCAAAAGAAGTGATAGATGCCGCACAGAAAGAAAAAACAGAAATAGAAAAAAAATCCGGACACAATCACGGATACGCGGAAGTAAATTCTCAGCTTGCCCAGGTTTTTGCGCGTGATGCGGAAAAAGCCTTAAGCGCAATAAATAATAGTATCAATAATAATCTGAATAGCGAGGATGATATACAAATGTATATTATTAACGTGCATGCAATGAAAAGCGCTCTCGCTAATATCGGAGAAAAAGAACTTTCTATTAAAGCTTTAAGATTGGAACAAGCAGGAAGAGATAATAATTTCAATGTGATTCATACGGAAACCGGAGAATTCGTGGATTTATTAAACAAAGTTGTAAAAAATCTTAAAACAAAAAATTCAAATAATGAAAACATCAAAGATACAGAAGAAAATTTAATTATTTTTAAAGAAAAAATTGAAGTTATAAAAATAGCATGCGCGGCGCTTGATAAAAAAACAGCGAAAGACGCGTTAAACTTTTTGCGTGAAAAATCATGGTCGGCAAATATAAATGAACTGTTAAATAAAATCGCAGAACATCTATTGCACAGCGAATTTGACGAAACGCTGACGCTGATAGAAAGTATCAAGAAATAAATTTATCATAATAATATAGCTTTTATTAAAATAAAAAATTTGTTATATTTTTTTATCAGGAGATATTATGATAATTGCGATAAAACCCGGCGTCAGCAAAGAAGATATAAATAAATTAATAGCCGACTTGGAAATATTAGGCGTAAAGGTCGATTCGTCTCAAGGGTCTTCGCAGGTTGTACTCGGACTTGTCGGCGATACAACTGTCATTAACGATGAAGCCGTAAGAGCGAACCGCATTGTAGACAGAGTTATCCGCGTGCAGGAACCGTACAAACGCGCGAACCGTATGTTTCACCCGATGGATACAATTCTGGAGTTTCAAAGCGGAGCAAAAATCGGCGGCGGCGTGTTCGCTGTAATCGCTGGACCTTGTTCTGTGGAGAGCCGGGAACAACTTGTTTCTGTTGCAGCATCGGTGAAAAAATCGGGAGCGGCGTTTCTGAGGGGAGGAGCGTTTAAACCAAGAACAAGCCCTTACAGTTTTCAGGGAATGGGCTGCGAAGGCATCGATTTATTAGTGGAAGCGAAAAAAGAAACCGGACTTCCGATCGTGACAGAATTAATGGAAATCAGTCAGCTTGAGTTATTCGAGGATGTCGATATGATTCAAGTCGGCGCGAGAAATATGCAAAATTTTAACTTGTTAAAAGAACTCGGCAAAAGTAAAAAGCCGGTTTTGTTAAAACGAGGAATGGCTTCTACAATGACCGAGCTCTTAATGGCTGCAGAATATGTCATGGCGGGAGGCAACAGTAAAATCGTTCTTTGCGAACGAGGGATTCGCGGATTTGATAATTTTACGCGTAATATTCTTGACTTAGCGATTATACCTGCGCTCAAGAAAAAGACGCACCTGCCTTTGATTGTCGATCCGAGTCACGCGACCGGTCTTTCGTGGATGGTTCCGGCGATGTCAAAAGCTGCCGTCGCCGCCGGAGCTGACGGCATTATAATAGAAGTTCATAATGATCCCGAACACGCGCTTTGCGACGGCGAGCAGTCGCTTACCCCGGATTTATTCGACAATCTGATGGGTACACTTCGCAAGTATACCGAGCTTGAAGGAAAGACAATTTAATTGCGTATTGTCGACAAACACCGCAGCGAATATAAAACATTTTATCCTCATACGTTTGGAATAGTCGGTCTTGGATTGATGGGCGGCGCTTTCGCAAAAGCGCTTATGAGTGAAAAAATCGCGACTCAAAAACAAATTTATGCTTGTGATAAAAACGAAGAAGTATTAGAAGCGGCGCATCAGGAAAAACTTATTTGCAAAAGTTTTAATTCTTCAAACGCAGGCGAAATGCTTGTGTTATGTGACGTTATTTTTCTCTGTTTAAATCCTTCGTCGGCGATTAAATTTATCGATCAATGGAAAGATTCGTTCAAGAACGGATGCGTTGTTACAGATATCGCAGGAACAAAAGCGAGCGTTGCCGCCGCCGCGAAAAAATTATGCGAATATAGAAATGATATCGATTTTATTCCCGGACACCCGATGGCTGGCGCGGAGAAAAGCGGTTTTAATAATTCTTGTCTTTGTAATTTTCACAAAAAAAATTATATACTCACTCCTATTTCGTGTAACAAACAAGAAAATATAGATTTTCTTAAACGAATAATTTACAGAATCGGGTTTTCGCGCATTACAGAAGTAACTCCCGAAGAGCACGATCGTAAAATTGCTTTTACAAGCCAACTGTGCCATTTAATCGCTGCCTCGTTAATCGACTGCGAAAGCGACACTAATATTACTCGCTTTGGCGGCGGCAGTTTCGAAGACTTAACCCGAATAGCGATGCTTAACGCTCCAATGTGGACAGAACTTTTTTCAGAGAATAAAGCCGCCTTGCTTGATCGCGTCAATCAATTCGAAAAAAGTCTGGATGAGATAAAAGCTTTGATAAAAAACGGGCAGACTGAAGAATTAGAAAAAAGACTGGAAATTGTAAGAGAGCGCAGAATAGAAATGAGCAGATAGAAATTTTGTAAACGTTAAACGAAATGATATATAAACAGCATATTCAATTCAAATTAATACATCACTTTTTTTGTCAACATATCGAAAGGTTTTAAATTATACAAACAATCCAACTGAACAATTTGCTCCGGAATATTAACAGTTTCACCGTTATATATAAATGTTTTACCATTACAATCAGACGGAGATAAAATTTCCAGCTCATCTCCTGTAATAATTTTATTTTTAACTTTTATTTGATTATCTTCTATTACAACAGCGGAAATTTTATGACTTGATAAAGTAACTGCCGATTTTTCATATTCTTTTTTTTCATCGTTAAAAGTAAATCCTGTTGTAAAAGGGCGATGAGGTGTTTTTTCCAATTCATTAATATAATCGAATTTTTCATTATTCATCGCGCGTTTGTAAATATTTACAACACCGCCGACATAATGCTCATTTTTCATTCTACCTTCGATTTTAAAACTTGCAACACCGGCATCCGCCAGCTCATTTAATTTTTCGATCAAACATAAATCGCGGCTGTTCATAATATATGTGCCGTTATCATCTTCCTCGAGAGAGAAATACTCTCCGGGTCGTTTTTCTTCCAAAAGAGCGTATTTATAACGGCACGGATGAGCGCAATCGCCGCGGTTAGCATCTCTGCCTGTCATATATTTCGACATTAAACACCGCCCGGAGTACGACATACACATCGCGCCGTGAACAAAAACCTCGATGTCAGCTTTACCGTTAACACATTCACAAATTTCATTTAATTCCCCAATTTGCACCTCACGCGCGAGAATTATTCTCTTCGCGCCTAATTCAACATATTGTAATGCCGAATATGAATTGCAAACATTCGCCTGAGTCGATATATGAATTTCCAGATTTGTCAAAGTCCGAAATATCTTTAATACGCCGAGATCAGAGATAATTACGCCGTCTGCACCTGTTTTTTCTAAAAAAAATGCGAAATTTTCGATTTTTTTAATATCAGAATTTTTTGCGAAAATATTTACAGTAATATAAATTTTTTTATTTAAAACATGAGCGTATTTAACAGCTTCAATTATTTCTTCTTCAGAAAAATTATCGCTCTTTGCGCGTAACCCGAATTCTTTTCCTCCAAGATAAACAGCGTCCGCGCCGAAATAAATAGCGGTTTTTAAAAGAGAAAAATCCCCCGCAGGAGCGAGCAATTCAATTTGCTTTCCGAATTTATTTATCAAAATTATGATATTATAACATATGCATCTTAAAGAAGCAAAAGGCATATTAAGCGCTTCAAACGGAATGAATATAAGCCGAGGCTGCACTCACGGTTGTATTTACTGTGACTCACGCAGCAAGTGTTATCAGATCAATCATGATTTTGAAAATGTAGAAATAAAATCCAACGCACCCTTGCTGCTTGAGGACATTCTTAAAAGAAGACGAAATAAATGCGTAATCAGCACAGGCGCGATGAGCGATCCATACATTCCGCTTCCGGAAAACCTAACCAACATCCGCGCTTGTCTTGAAATAATCGATAAGTACGGCTGCGGCATCGCAATACAAACTAAGTCAGATTTAATACTTCGCGATTTGGATATTTTAATTTGTATTAATAAAAAAGCAAAATGTATTGTACAAACAACGCTCACAACTTTTGATGAAGACCTTTGTAAAAAACTTGAGCCAAATGTCTGCGGCACCAAACGCCGTTATGAAATGTTAAAAGTTATGCAAGAAAATAAAATTCAAACAATTGTATGGCTCTGTCCGTTTCTGCCGTTTATAAATGATACTGAAGATAACCTGAAAGGACTCTTAGAATATTGCGTTGACGCCGGCGTTTACGGAATAATTTTCTGGGGAATCGGCATGACTTTACGAGAAGGCAGCCGTGAATATTTTTATCAAAAACTGGACGAGCATTTTCCGGGATTAAAAAAAATTTATCACAAAAAATACGGCTACAAATACGAAATAGTCAGTGACAATAATAATAAACTTGTTGATACGTTACGCGAAACATGCGATAAACATAAAATTGTTTATGGCGTAGACAATTTATTTGAATACATGGGAACATTTGAAGAGAAAGAGAAAAAGCAAATAGAATTATTTTAATAAATATATTGAAAAAAAAGTAATAATAAGATATAATGATTTTATGAAAACAAGCTGTATATTCTTAATTTTATGTTTATTTTCATTACCATTGTTTGCCCAAACAGAAATCGCGCCCGGCGCAGTAGATAATCTGGCAGGGTTACTCAACAAACCAACCTTAGTAAGACCGGTTAAAGCCTCAGTGATAACAAAAAACTGGTATTATTCGGATTTAGATTCCCATGTAATTACAGATCAAGCGAGTTTCAAACAAATTGTCTCAGTACTGATTGATATCGAAAATTACGGAAAAACATTTGACGGTAAAAGCACAAAATTAAGAACCGCTGTTGTCAGCCGTGCGAACAATGAAACAATTACAGATATTACTTCGATTACAATCGCGTTCATCCGGTTTACAATTAGATACCGGGCTACAATAAAAATATTAGAAAACAATGATACCAGATTTATCGCCGAAGTTCGTCAAACCGACAACACAGCCAACGATCAAATTAGAAATTATAACTCGATCCGTTACGCGGAAGACATAATAATTAACGGAAAAAATTATGCGTATCTCAGAGTCAGCAGTCAAAGCGAAACACATGTAGGAATCAATTTAAACAACATACCAAGTATGATAGAAAAAAACTCTGAATCTTCTAACAGAGATACTTTGAATATGATAATTGAAGCAGCGAAGTTACGGTAGAAGAAACTTACGCCATTTACTTTTCCCGCTGCTGTTATCGTTTGTTATATGTAGTTACGCTTTATTTTGTCCAATCTTCTATTTTTAATTCTCTAATCCTTTCAAATTCTTTTGTATTATTTGTAACTAATGTCATTTTTAATGATTTTGCATGCGCTCCTATTAACATATCAAATGGTCCTATTAAACATTTCCTATCCTTTAAATCCTTTTTTATTTTTCCATA
>JGI24695J34938_10000291_pt1 | contig 49637 bp, 42 predicted proteins | sample TergutCo191P3_FD_34938 | JGI IMG/M metagenome (IMG submission 34938)
AGGACGCGAAGTAAAACGCCTGCTTTACAACGAAGGCGACGGACATGAAAAACAAACTATGGTTGTCGAGGATATTCCTTTCTACCAAAAACAATTCCGCGTGGTGCTGCGCAACTGCGGCGTAATTGATCCGACAAAAATTGACGAGTATATCGCCCGCGAAGGCTATTCAGGGCTTGAAAAAGTTCTCTTTGACTGGACTCAGGAACAATTAATAGAAGAAGTTAAAATATCAGGCCTGCGCGGAAGAGGCGGCGCGGGCTTTCCCACATGGTTAAAATGGGATCTGTGCCGCAAAGCCGCCGGCAGCGAGAAATATGTTATCTGCAACGCGGATGAAGGCGATCCTGGCGCGTACATGGATCGCTCCACAATAGAAGGCGACCCGCACTCGGTCATTGAGGGAATGATTACCGCGGGCAAGGCAATCGGCGCGAATCAGGGGTTTGTTTACATAAGGGCTGAGTATCCTCTCGCGATTGAGCGCTTAAAAATCGCGCTGGATCAGGCGCGCGAGTACGGCTTGTTAGGCAAAAATATTTTAGGCTCAGGCTTTGATTTTGATGTTGAGATACGTTTGGGCGCTGGCGCGTTTGTATGCGGCGAGGAAACGGCCTTAATAAAATCGGTAGAAGGCAACAGGGGAATGCCTGTTCCAAAGCCTCCGTTCCCCGCGAATAAAGGATTGTGGCAAAAACCTACAATTATCAATAACGTGGAAACGCTCGCCAATATTCCTGTTATAACCGCGAAAGGCGGAGCGTGGCTCGCGAAAATCGGAACGGAAAAATCAAAGGGAACAAAAGTTTTCGCGCTCACAGGAAAAGTTAAAAACTCAGGTCTTGTCGAGGTTCCTATGGGAACGACGCTGCGCGATATCGTTTTTGGAATCGGCGGGGGAATAAAGAACGGAAGGAAATTCAAGGGAGTGCAGACAGGAGGTCCCTCAGGGGGTATTTTAACTGATAAATCTCTTGATATCCCAATTGACTTTGAATCGCTTATGGCTAACGGCTCAATGATGGGATCGGGGGGCATGATCGTAATGGACGAAGACGACTGCGTTGTTGACGTGTCGCGCTTTTATATGGATTTCTGCGTTGATGAGTCCTGCGGAAAATGCTCTCCGTGCCGGATTGGCACAACTCAAATTCTCAAGCTTCTTGATAAAATCACACAAGGCAAGGGCGAGGAAGAAGATTTAAATAAACTTGAAGAAATCGGGCACGCGATTACAAAAGCGTCGCTTTGTATGTTAGGCTGCACCGCGGCGAATCCTGTAATGTCAACAATTAAAAATTTCCGCGAAGAGTACATGGAACATATTCATGATAAAAAATGCCGATCCGCTAAATGCAAGAGCCTTTTAAGTTTTTCTATTAATCCGCGTCTATGTATTGGCTGCGGGCTTTGCGCGAAAAAATGCCCGGTAAACTGCATTACAAATGATGATCCGTCAAAATATCCTGACAGGAATAAGCCAAAGCCGCCTGTTATGATTAATAATAGCGAATGTATTAAATGCGGCGAATGTTTTAATGTATGTAAATTCAAAGCGGTGCTTAAAGGTTAGGAGGGAAGTATGATCAACATAACAATAAATGGTAAAACGATGGAAGTCGAGCCGGGGACAACAGTCCTTGACGCCGCGAAAAGGATGAATATAAAAATTCCAACCCTTTGTTACTCGCCAGACCTCGCTCCGTGGGCGTCATGCGGCATTTGCATAGTCCGCCTGGCGGGATCCCCAAAAATGGTGCGCGCCTGCTGCACGGCGTGCGAACCCAGTATGAATATTATCACTCATGATTCCGAGATTATTTCAGTCAGGCGCACAGTGCTTGAGCTTATTCTTTCCAATCATCCTGATGACTGTTTACAATGTCCGCGCAGCCACTCTTGTGAGCTTCAGGATTTGGCGGCTGATTTTGGAATCCGCGAAGCGCCTTTCAAAAAAATTAAAGAAAGCATCCCCATTGATGAAACAAACCCGGCGATTGTTCTGTGCCCAGAAAAATGTATCCGCTGCGGAAGATGCGTCAAAGTTTGTCAGGACGTTCAGAATGTATGGGCGCTTGAATTTTTAGGAAGGGGCATTAAAGGAAAGATCGCGAGCGCCGCGGACACGCCATTTGGCGATAGTCCGTGCGTCAAGTGCGGTCAATGCGCGGCTCACTGCCCTGTAGGCGCTATTTATGAGCGCGACGATACCGCCAAAGTTTGGGCGGCTTTGCATGACGCGGAAAAACATCCTGTAGCGCAGATAGCGCCCGCTGTCCGCGTCGCGTTAGCTGAAGAGTTCGGCATGGAACCCGGCGTTGTTTTCACAAAGAAAATTTACGCGGCTCTCCGCCGTCTTGGCTTTAAGACAGTCTTTGACACAAACTTCTCCGCTGACCTTACCATAATGGAAGAAGGAACCGAGCTTGTAAAAAGATTAAAAGACGGAAAGGACATCCCGCTTATAACATCGTGCTGCCCCGCGTGGGTTGATTACCTTGAAAAATACTATCCCGATTTGATTCCGAATTTTTCCACAGCGAAATCGCCTCAGCAGATGATGGGCGCGATGATTAAAGCTTACTGGGCGAATAAAGCCGGCATCGACGCGGCGAAGGCGTACTCAGTTTCCGTTATGCCATGCACCGCGAAAAAATGGGAAATCCGCAGAAATGACGATATGAAAAGCGCTTCAACCTTCCTTGGAAAAGACGTTGGCTACGATGTCGATATCGTAATCACGACAAGAGAACTTGCCCGCATGATCAAACAGGCAGGCATAGAAATCCAAAAGCTTGATGATGAAGAAGCTGATAGCCCGATGGGACCGTACACCGGAGCCGGAACAATTTTCGGCGTGACAGGCGGCGTAATGGAAGCCGCGGTTCGAAGCGCGTATTACCTTGTGACAAACAAGGAACTTCCCGATGTCAATTACAAAAGCGCGCGAGGGCTGGATGGCGTTAAAGAAGGCGAAGTTGATTTTGACGGCAAGAAGATTCGCGTAGCCATCGCGCACCAAATGGGAAATATCGCCGCTGTTCTTGATAAAATCCGCGAGGCAAAAAAAGCGGGAAAAGAAATGCCTTATCAGTTTATCGAGGTAATGGCGTGCCGCGGCGGATGTGTCGCGGGCGGGGGCCAACCCTACGGCTGCACCGACGATGTGCGCAAAAAGCGCGCTAGCGGCATCTACAAAGACGATGAAGGATCAAAGTACCGCTGCTCGCATCAGAATCCGTTTATAAGTCAGGTCTATAAAGAATTCCTTGAAGCGCCCGGAGGTCATACCGCGCATAAACTGCTTCATACAAAGTATACGGAAAGACCTTTATACAACAAGTAATAAAATGGTATAGTGGTGACAGAATAAATTTAAGGAGTTTCTATGGATAAATTTTTTGGAATCAAGGCAAGCGGCTCGAATATCCGTACGGAGATTTTAGCCGGGTTTACCACATTTTTTACGATGGCTTATATCATTTTTGTAAATCCCAGCATTCTGTCCGCTACTGGAATGAACTGGGGCGGAATATTTGTCGCGACAATCCTCGCGGCGGCGATCGGAACGCTCATTATGGGTCTGGTCGCGAAGGTACCGTTCGCTGTAGCGCCTGGTATGGGATTAAACGCGTTTTTTACTTACACTGTCTGTTTTGGGCTTGGATTCAAGTGGCAGGAAGCTCTCGCGATGGTTTTTATCTGCGGTATTATCAACATTATTATCACAGTCACAAAACTGCGAAAGGCGATTATCAAGTCGATTCCCAATTCATTAAGACTCGCGATCGGCGGAGGCATCGGGCTTTTCATCGCTTACATCGGTTTAATAAACGCGGGTATAGTGGATATTTCAGGAGCTGTTCCCGCGCTTAGCCATTTTTCATCCACAGGACCTGTTCTGGCTCTTATAGGGCTCGCGATTATCGTGGTTCTTATGATGCTTAAAGTAAAAGGCGCGATGCTGATTGGAATTATCGCGACGACTCTTATCGGCATTCCGATGGGCGTTACAAATGTGCCTGACAGAATCTTTGATTTATCGGCTCTTTCAGGATTTGGCGAAGTGTCATTGGCGTTCTTTGGCGAGGTTGGTTTAGCGAGCCTTTTCGCCGGCGGCAGGGGTTTTATCGTTATCATTGTTATTTTCGCGTTCAGCCTTACCGACACCTTCGACACAATCGGAACATTTATCGGCACCGGCCGCAAGTCCGGCATTTTTGACGAAGCCGATGAGAAAGCGCTGCTCGATCCTAAAGGCTTCAAATCCAAAATGGACAAAGCGTTATTCGCGGACGCTACAGCTACATCAATTGGCTCGCTGCTTGGCACATCAAATACAACCTCCTATATCGAAAGCGCCGCCGGCATTAACGCGGGCGGGCGAACAGGCTTAACTTCCGTTATTGTCGCGGCTCTTTTCCTTGTCTGCCTGCCGCTGGTTTCAATTTTTGGAATGGCGCCTGGTGAAGCCACTGCCCCCGCGTTAATAATCGTGGGTATTATGATGGCTGACTCTTTCAAAGGCATTAAATGGGATGAGCTTGATGAATCAATCCCCGCGTTCTTTACAATCGCGATAATGACCCTCGCTTACAATATCTCATACGGTATCGCGGCTGGTTTTATCTTTTATTGCGTTGTTAAGTTCTGCAAAAAACAGATAAGGGATATTCACCCGATTCTGTTCGGGGCTACAATGCTGTTCCTTATCTACTTTGTGTTAATGGCTGTTAATAGAATTTAAATTGTTAAACTTAAAGGAGCATTCGCGCGCGGAGCGAAAAAACTTCGCGTCTTTGCTCCTTTTTCGCCGGAAGCTGTTATGACTAACGAAGAAATATATTCCAAAATCGATCATACTCTTTTAAAGATGACTTCCTCATGGGATGAAATTAAAACTCTGTGCGGTGAAGCTATCAAATTTAAAACGGCGTCTGTTTGTATTCCTCCTTCCTATGTAAAACCTGTTTCTAATGAGTTCGCGGGTCTTAATATCTGCACTGTTATCGGTTTTCCTCTTGGGTATTCCATAACAGCCGCGAAGGTCTTGGAAGCTGAGCGCGCTGTACTATCAGGCGCGAATGAAGTTGACATGGTGATAAATGTATGCGATGTAAAGAACGGCCGCTTTGATTTTGTTCTGGAAGAAATCAAGCTTGTTAAAAAAGCCTGTAATGAAAAAATTCTTAAAGTTATAATAGAGACTTGTTACCTGACAAAAGATGAAAAAATCCGCGTGTGCGCCGCTGTAACGGAAGCTGGAGCGGATTATATAAAAACATCGACAGGTTTTGGCACAGCGGGCGCTACGTTAGCTGATGTTGAGCTTTTTAAAAAACATATCGGGGATAGTGTAAAGATAAAAGCCGCGGGCGGAGTTAAAACTAGGGAAGATTTGGAAATGTTTATATCCGCCGGGGCTTCAAGAATAGGCACCAGTTCCGCTGTTAAACTTTTGTCAGGCGGAACGGGTGCCGGGTATTAATAATAAAACCGGATTTGGTTAATTTTTTAAAATAAACTCCGCTATATCATCCATAACGATGGTTTCCATTTTTCCCGGTATCTTGTATTCCTTTTGTATGTTTTTGATTGTTCCGTAAGCGGATTTCATGAACAAATGATTTAAACCGGGATATAACTTAAACTCGACATTCTTTTTTCCGGCGCAAATTTCCTTGTAAAGCGCGAAATCCTTATCGGCTGTGACCTGAACATCCTTTTCTCCCTGCATAATCAAAACAGGTTTTTCCAATGGCAGTAAAAACTTCGCGACAGGATTATCTTCCAGCTCTTTAAGATACCACATGCGGTTAGGTCCCGCGAATTTCGCGTTCATCGCTTCTTCTTTTGTCATGTTCGCCATCGCGTCAAATTTTTTTCTGAAAGAAGCGAATTGTTTATTAATTAAAAATTGTAAAAGTTTTCCTGATTGTTTTAATAAATCATCCTGCTGGCTTATGATTATATCCACTAAAGAGCGAGGAGAACTTCCCATTAAAATTAACCCCGCGAAATTGCCGCCTTCATTATCGACGCGCGGAGCGAGCATGCCTCCAAGACTGTGTCCTATAATAAATATTTTTTCAGGATTAATTCTTGAGTCATTTCTTAAAAGATCCGCCGCAAAGAGCGCGTCTTGTATGGTTTCATCTTTTACTGTAAAACTTGGGAAGTCCTTTTCTTTAACCATTTGCCTGCCGTAAGTAAATGTTCGTTTGTTATAACGAAGTACCGCGATTCCCTTAGTAGGCAGATATTCCCCGATATCGCGGAAAGGTTTATTAACCTTTAAAATTGTCTCATCCATATCGTGCGAACCTGAACCATGTACCAAAACAACCGCGGGCAAAGCTGACGCAATATTTTCTGGAAGCGATAAAATTCCGTTTAACGGATATTTCCCGTCTTTACCGATAATAATTTTTTCTTCTTTCATATTATATACCTCTTAGTTATTATACCATTTATTATAACGTTTTCTTAAAAAGAATACTCTCTCGCGGTTTTATACATTGTGACAATATTTTCCGCGCTCATACCTCTTAAAATATTATGAACAGGCTGAAAAATAAACCCGCCACTGTTTCTTAAAATACTTATATTTTCGATTACAGAAGATCGAATATCTTCAGCTTTGCTTTCTGGCAGCATGAGGTTTGGATCGCATCCTCCTCCCCAAAATACCAGTTTTTTACCAAACTCATTTTTTATATCCTTAAGAGCCATATCCTTGCATGTGTATTGAACCGGGTTTATCGCGTCTAGTCCCGCTTTGATAAATAACGGCAGCAAAGGCCGCAGAGCGCCGCATGAGTGAAGGCATATTTTTATGCCCGGGAAATTTTCATGGATATATGACCACATCATCTTATGACGCGGATAAAAGAATTTTTGATAAATCTCAGGCGAAAAAAATGGCGCGCTCTGAGAACCCATATCATCATTAAAACCGATTATATCTATATATTTTCCTGAAGCGGCAAGATATGTTTTTAGATTCGTTAAATGTTTTTCTGTAACAGAATCAAGAAATGTTTGCATGTTATCAGGATCCGCTAATAAATCGTGAAGAAAATTTTCCATTTTAAAAAACGCGAAACCTTCCTGGGCAAGGCCTCCGCCAAAATCCCAGTATACAGCTCTGTCTGTACTGTCCCTTGTCGCTGCCGCTGTTTCGCGGAATATTTTTATTTCATTTGGATTATTTATTTTTTCATACATTGACATGTAATCATTTTTTTCTAATGGAATTTCGCAGGGAGCGCCGTCTTCTAAAAGCCAGCGTTTCCAGTATTTTTCTTTGTCTCTGTATTTATTTATTATTCGCGTATCGCATCCAAGCTGAACTATATCAGCGTCAAAAAAATCTAAAACATCTTTTTCCACTATCGCGAGCTGCTGTTCAAAATCATAAATATAAAGCGGTTTTCGAGGCAGATCAAGGTAATTTCTTAAATCACGGTACGCGTACGCGTTTATACCGCTTGAAAACTGGGAGTTTATATCCAGAGGAATTTTATCGCTTTGTCTAAAATCAAACGCCGCGAGAACGCGCTCTCTTCCTGTCATTTAAATTCCTCTGTGTTTATTATATCTTATTTTTTTATTTTTATGATATAATTAAAATTACAATCGGAGGGGAGTTAAATGAATCTTGATCTTTTTATTAATATTATAATTCTCAGCATTATTATTGTTCAATTTATTTTTATTATAATACTTTTAATAAAATCTAAGCAAGGCGCGGGACAGACTCGCGCGGAAGAGCAGGTTTTACATAAATTAATTGAATATGAAAACAAGCTTGATAAAAACGAATCCGGCATTCGAAGTGAGCTTGAGATTAAATTCGGACAGAACCGGAATAATTTAACATTGTCGCTGCAGTCTGTTTCAGAGCAGCTGTCAAATACAATCGCGAATTTTACGCGGATAATCGATGAAAGATTTAAATCAATTCTGGATTCATCAGCGGTTTCCTCAAAATCCAACAGGGACGAACTCGCGGCTTCGCTTAAAATGTTCAAGGATGAATTTTCCGTTAAGATTGACGCTCTTACAAAAGACACCAAAGAGGGGCTTGAAAAAAGCCGGCTGACAATCGAAAGGAAGTTAACTGAAATTCAAACCGGAAATGAAGCGAAACTTGATAAAATGCGCGAAACAGTTGATGAAAAACTGCAAAAAACACTGGAAGCGCGTCTTAGCGCGTCATTTAAACTTGTCAGCGACAATCTTGAAAAAGTTCAAAAAGATTTAGGTGAAATGCAGAAACTAGCCTCCGATGTCGGTGATTTAAAAAAGGTTATGTCCAATGTAAAAACAAAAGGCGTGTTAGGCGAATACCAGTTAGAAGCGATACTGGAGGAAATTCTTATTCAAAGCCAATATGAGAAGAACGTTAAGACAAAAATAGGAAGCGATGACAGGGTAGAGTTCGCGGTAAAAATTCCAAGCAAGGAGAATTCTAAAAAACCAGTTTACCTGCCTGTCGATTCCAAGCTGCCGACTGTTTCCTACGAAGCGCTGGTTGACGCTTATGACAATGGGGATAAAAGGGCTATTGAAGAAGCGAGAAAAGTGTTTTTCAGAACTGTTAAAAGTTTCGCGAAGGATATTAATGGTAAATATATTGATCCTCCAAATACAACGGATTTCGCTATAATGTTTTTGCCGTTTGAAAGCGGATACGCGGAGATTGTAAGGGATCCTGAAATTTATGAAAGCCTGCGAAGGGAATTTAAAATACTTGTGACAGGTCCTTCAACTATAGCGGCTTTGTTAAACGCCCTGCGGGTCGGCTTTAACTCTATAGCTGTTGATAAAAATACAAGCAGGATTCAGGAACTGTTAAGCGCGGTTAAAAAAGAGTTTGGCAATTTTGAAACAACGCTTATAAAAGTAAAGGATAAAATTGATGACGCGGGAAAACTTCTTGACAAAGATGTGGGAATAAGAACCAGGGCGATTAATAAAGCCTTAAATAAAGTAACGGCGCTGCCTGATGAGACAGAAGGGCAAAAACTTTTAATTGAAGCCGCGATGGATTTGGATGAGGAATAAAATTGATAGCTGTTAATTACGGAAAAGACTGGATAAAAAAAACTACTGAAGTTCTTTCAGCTTCGGATATCGACGCGTATTTAAAAAAGGAATATTCGGTATCTTTAAAACCCAATCTTGTATCTCCTAAAACTTCAGATAACGGCTCCACAACGCATATAGAAGTTCTTGAGGGAATTATTATTTTTCTTAAAGACCGCGGAATTCAAAAAATCAACATAATAGAAAACTCGGCGATGGGGTACAATACAAAGGAAGCGTTTAAGGTTTGCGGATACGAAGAACTGCGAAAAAAATATGGCGTTCCGTTAGTTGATTTAAACGATGATAAATTTATTACGCTTAAATCATCCGGTTTTGAGATACAAATTAGCGAAACGGCTTTTAAGACGGATTTCTTAATTAATGTACCTGTTCTAAAAGCCCACAGTCAGACCCGCTTAACGTGCTGTATGAAAAATCTAAAAGGCTGTATGCCCAAAAATGAAATGAGGCGTTTTCATACTCTCGGCCTTGATAAGCCAATAGCGGCTTTAAACGCGTTGTTAAAAACTGGTTATTGCGTTGTAGACGGAATCTGCGGCGATTTAAGTTTTGAGGAAGGCGGAAATCCCGTGGAAGCTAACCGCGTAATAGCGGGGCGAAATCCTGTGCTAGTTGATTCTTTTTGCGCGCGGTTAATTGGCTATGACCCTGATGAAATTAAATATCTTTCGCTAGGCAAAGAGATGATGTTAGGTGAATATTTTTCGGATAAAACAAAAATAATTGAATTAAACGCGAATGAAAAACCGCTTTTTTACGCCAAAAGCGACAGAATCGCGGAAAAATACAAGAAATTTATTAATGATGATCAAGCGTGTTCTGTCTGTTACGCCGCGCTTATTTTCGCTCTCCACAGAAACGGCGGCAAAAAACCGGATGATAAAAAAATATGTATAGGTCAGGGCTTTAAAAATAAAAGCGGCGAAGGTCTTGGAATTGGGAATTGCGCGAAAGGCTTTAAAACATATGTAAAAGGCTGCCCGCCCAAAGCCGTTGATATTTTATCGTTCCTTAAATGAGATAATAATATTTTTTATGATTTTAATATTTTTCAATAATATCGTTAACTTCATTTAATATTTGGTTAGTTGAAAAATTGATTCGCGATTTTATATGATTTTTAACCTGTTTTTGCAATTGTTTCTTCGCTGAGTATGCCATTCTGGAATTTCCCTGGGATATTTCAACTAAACCGTTTTTTCCTGTCCTGCTTTTAAAAAAAAGGTAAGGTTCAATTTTTAATGTTTTCGCGATTTTTTCTATCAAATCCATAGAAGGAAATTTCCGTCCGGCTTCAATTTCCCCAATATAACTATGAGCTGTCCCGCAATAATCAGCCAATTTCATTTGGGATAAACTTTCTTTTTTTCGGAATTCCTTCAGATTTTGGACGAATACTTGTTTTAATGTCATTTGTCATGCTAATTGCCATTATATTTTTGTCACAATAAGCTAAAAGCGGCTATAAACCCCCTTGACATTATCTAGCTAATAGTGGGTAATATAAATAGTTAAATTTGTTAATTATAAGATTTTATTTGGAGTTATTAAATTGAATTTTTATTAAATCTTAAGGAGTGTTTTATTTTGAAAAAAGGAAACTGGAAACCTCATATTTTTATGGCGGTTATGTTAGTGTTATTTGTTTTATCTGGATTTGGCTGCGCAATTTATCCCTCGAATCTAGGTACTCAACAAAGAAGCGCTGCAGTGAATACACAGGGGACATGGCAGACACAGCCTCAACAACAGCAAAGTCAACAGCAAGCTCAAACTGTGCAACCCATGCCGTATTGGACAGGAGACGGCGGCGGGAATATCAGTATCGCTATTCTTCCGCCCCAGGCGATAGGACTTACTGAAAATCAAGGTTATCTGCCGGCGCTTGTGCAGGGTGAGTTTGTAAGTAATTTTTCTACTTATTCCGCGATTTCTGTTTTGGACAGGCAGCGTCTTGACAATCAATACCTTGAGCTTTTTTCGGGTTATTACGATGACAACGCCGCGGAATTGACGGATTTGGGACGTTTATCGCCTACTACTCATATATTAGCCGGTAATATTACAAGAACGGAAACAGGTTACGCTTTGCAAATGTACGCGACTAGATCCGCTGATAAAATGACAGTCGCTTCATATTCAGGGACATTTTCATTCGAAGAACTCGATAACCTTTCCGGCATTAGGCAGGCGTCGTTTGAACTTTTACAAAAACTGGGTGTAAATCTTACAACAAGATCACAGGAGGAATTAGAAAGACCCGCGTCAACAAACCATGTCAGCGCGCAAACCGCGCTCGCTCAGGGAATTAACGCGCAACAACGGGGGAATACAGTAACAGCGTTAAATTTTTATTTTCAGGCAGCGGCTTTTGATCCCTCTTTAATAGAAGCGCATAACCGTACTCAAATATTAGCGGCATATGTTGAAGGCGGAACCACTTTTAGCGAGACGATATCCGCTTCTATTACGACAGCAAACCCTTCTAACAGATACACAGTTGTTTTATTGATGCCCGGAAGAGTTTCTACAAGAGTTACCAGTGACGGCAGTAACAGGGCAATGCCAAATCAAGGCGCGGATGTTCAATGGCTTGACGGTGACGGTACGCGAATCGGCGGTTCCAGCGGCGGGTTTACTTTTCCGTATAATGATGAAATGCATCTGGACGCTGGCGTTTACTATATCGAAGTTAATGGAAGACCCGGAATAGGCAACACTGGATCATACAGCATAAGAATAGATTATTTTACTGATGAAAGAGAATCTAATAACACGCGCCCAAACGCTCAAGTATTAGTATCAGGGTTGACTGTCAGGGGGCAGATAACAGCTCAGGATGATCGCGACATATTCCGGTATGATTTAACAGTACCTGGAAGGTTAACAATTAATGTAACAAGAGACAGTCTGCCTAATGAAGGTGCGACTATACACTGGCTTGATGCTGATGGAAATATTATAAGACAGGATGGTGGTGGTTTTTGGGGGGTAAGCTTTCCATACAATCGATCAATGGATTTGGAAGCAGGTACTTATTATATAACTGTTATTAGTTTTAACAACAGAACTGGTACATACAATTTACGCGGTACTTTTACGCCTGCCAATAATAATGAAATTGAACCTAATAGTACAAGAGCGACCGCGCAATTATTAACATCAGAGCAGACTGTAAGAGGATTTTTAAGTTATCAAGATGATCAGAATCAACATGGTGATATTTTCCGATATGATTTAACTGTACCGGGAAGGCTGACAATTAATGTTATAAGAGACAGTCTGCCTAATGAAGGTGCGACCATGCAATGGCTTGATGCTGATGGAAATATTATAAGACAGGATGGTGGTGGTTTTTGGGGGGTAAGCTTTCCATACAATCAATCAATGGATTTGGAAGCAGGTACTTATTATATAGCTGTTATTAGTTTTAACAACAGAACTGGTACATACAATTTACGCGGTACTTTTACACCTGCCAATAATAATGAAATTGAACCTAATAGTACAAGAGCGACCGCGCAATTATTAACGTCAGGGCAGACTGTAAGAGGATCATTAAGTCTTCAAGATGATATAGATATGTATAGGTTTGATTTAACACAACCAAGCAGATTGTCATTAAATATAACAAGAGATAGCTTACCAAACAGTGGCGCGAACATACATTGGCTTGATGTTGATGGAAATATTATTAGGCAAAACGACAGAGCTAGTTTTCCATATAATCAAAATATGGATTTAGCAGCAGGTACATACTTTATCGCTATTATCAGAAACGGCAGTAATACCGGAACATATAATTTACGCGGAGATGTTACCGTAAGGTAAAAGGGAGCGTTTTAATGAAAATTATAGCAACATCAAGTATTCTTTTTTTCCTCCTGTTAACAAATATTTTTTTGGCTCCATTGCTTTCCGCGCAAACAACTGAGCAGGCGGACGCGAGGGTAAGAGAAGCTTTTATAAGACTTGAAGAGGCCGTTAGCGGTATAGCGGATTCCGCGCGAATTACGCGGGGAGGCGTAGAACCTGTATGGATAAATGATCCGTACGCTGTTTATAACAGGACTCAATATTTCGCCGCGATCGGTTTCGCTCCTAGCCGAGATCAAGCGGAAACGCGCGCTTTATCTGGTTTAGTTTCTATTTTTGGTCAGTCGATACGTTCTGATTTTACTGTTACAACTTTGTATACGGAAGCTGTCGAAAAGGGCGTTGTCAGCGTTTCTGATAACACCAGCGTTCGCGACATCATTACAACATCAGCGTCAATGACTAATCTTATAGGAGCGCAGATTGGGTATGTTTGGGACTCCGGAAGAGGAACATTTTACGCTGCCGCGTATCTTGATAAAACGAGAGCTGTTTCTCTGTATACTGATATGATCATCGTTAACATGAATAATATTAATTTACTTACTACAATGAGTAATACCGAAAAATACACTTTTGACGGACTTTCGCGTTACAGGGTCGCTTCTCAAATCGCTGGTATAAATGAAAATTACGCTGTTATTGTCAGGCAATGCGGCGGTTCTGTAGCTTCGTTAAATCTTAATAACGCTGATTTTTATAATCTCGAAGCCGCGAATATTATCAGCAATATTACTGTAGCTGTTAGCGTTAATAATGACCGCGCTAACCGCTTGCAAAATGCCTTCGCGTCCGCGTTAGGCGCGCAGGGATTGCGGACGCGTGGAAATAACCCGCCTTATATGCTTGAAGTATCGGTTTTTGCAAGTGAAGCAATTTATCCAAATAACAGTTTTAAATGGTGTGTTATCGAAATAAGCGCGAACTTGATTGAAAATTTTTCCGGTGTTTCTCTGCTTCCTTTCAGCTTAAACCTTAGAGAAGGGCATTTGAATTACGAGAACGCGGAAACTAGAGCTTTTCAAATGGCGGAAAGGGAAATAGCCGAAAAATTTCCTGCCGCGCTTCGCGAATACCTCGCGGAAATGAATTTTTAAGAAGATGAAATACATTCGTTATGTGAAACAAGTTTCATTGGAAACTTTTATATTTTTTAGGAGAGAAAAAATGAAAAAACTCTGGTTACTATTTATCGCTATTACTGTTACGGTGCTTGTTACAGGATGCGCCTCCGCGCCCGCGGCTCCCGCGATTGAACCGACGCCGGCAGCGCCTTCATGGCTCGCTGAACTACCGCCTGCTATGGAAGTCTGGGGGATTGGGTTCGCTAAGCTTCAAAATGAAAGCCTTGCCATGCAGACTGCCACAACCCGCGCGCAGGCTGAAGCCGCGCTGCAGATTAGCTCTCTTGTGCAAGCAATGTTAACAGATTACGCTAGTGAATCGGGTATTATTGATAATCCAAGATCGATAATAGCTATTGAGAATATTCAAAGGAATATAATAAACATGAACCTCTCCGGTTCCGGTATTAACGCGCGTGAACGTATGTCTGACGGTACATGGTGGGTGCGAATCGCAGTAAAAAAAGAGGACGCGTTAAAGCAGATTGATTTGATAATAAATAACGAGGCAGCTGACTACGCCGAGTTCAGAGCGGATCAAGCTATAAGACAGTTAGATTATCAGCTTAATAACGCGCAAACAAAACCAACCCCCCGCGGAGAGGATTAACAGCAATATCCATAACAGGAATATCCATGTTGTCGAACAAGTACAATCATGTTATAATTAAAAGCATTATTTATAGGAGAAATGTATGAGCGCGTTATTAAAGACAAACACGGTTATTCAGGTCGGTATAATTGTCAAGGATATTGAGAAAACTAAAAAGAAATGGGCGGAATTTTTCGGCGTAGCGGATCCTGTAACGATCGATGCCGGCGATTATGAAACCACGCAGACAAAATATAAGGGAAAACCCGCGCCAAAAGCGAAATGCAAGATGGCTTTTTTTGAAGCCGGACAGGGAATGCAGCTTGAATTAATTCAGCCAAACGGCGAAAAAAGCACATGGCAGGATTTTCTTGATAAAAGCGGCGAAGGAATTCATCATATAGCGTTTAAAGTAAATAACACCAAAAAAATTCTTGAAACCTGCGGTGAAAAAGGAATTAAATGCGTTCAACAGGGCAAGTACGGCGACGCGAGCGGCGAGTACGCGTATCTTGACACTTTTAAAGATTTAAAATGTATTGTGGAAACACTGGAAAGTTATTCTAAATAATTTCTTTAATACTGCCTTTTTCCATTACCGCGATTTTATCGCAAAGATACTCAACAGCGTCTTTGTTATGTGAAATAAATAGAACGCTTAAGTTTAAATCTTTATGCAGTTCATTAAACAGGTTTAAAATCTGCGCGCCATGCGATACGTCAAGCGAGCTGATCGCTTCGTCGGCGATTAAAAGGCGCGGTTTTAATATTAAAGCGCGGCCTATACATATACGCTGTTTCTGGCCCCCTGAAAGCTCACGCGCTTTTCTTGTTCTGTATGAGGGATCGATTCCGACTCGATAAAGCATTTCGTCCGCTGTTTGTCTTCTTTCATTTTTACTTCCTATTTTGTGAATATGAAGAGGTTCTTCAATAAGATAACCTATATTTTTTACCGGATTTAATGACGCGCCAGGATCCTGAAAAACCGCTTGAACGCAAGAGCGCGATTTTAATTTTTCATGCCGCTTTAATGAAGGTTCCAAGTTTTTTTTCCCGTCAATTAAAATTTCACCTTCATAATTTATTAATCCCAGGATACACCGGGTAAGAGTTGTTTTTCCGCAGCCTGATTTCCCTGTTAAACCGAATTTTTCACCCGGCATTATTTCCATGTTTACATTATTTAAAACTTTTTTTTCACCGGTTTTCCCAAAAAAACCTGTAAGGCGATCTGTATAAACATTAGAGACATTACGTACTGAAAGAATCGGCGCGCTTAACATTATTTTATATTAATGATTTATATTATTTAAATCTACAAGCGATTACGCAACCTGAGTAAAAAAAATGTGTCGAAAAATATATGAGTGTGAAAAACGTATCTTCTAACGCGGCGGCTCTTCCTTTATACAGTATTCGCGAGGAAATCGCGAATTCCACCCTGCACGGGATCGGCGTATTAGGCGCTACCGCGAGCATGGTTTTATTATCGCTTAAAACAGCGGGTTTTCTAAGCGGGCGGGGCGGCGACGCCATTGATATTATCGCGGTTTTAATTTATTCGACAGCGATGATAGGAATGTATTTAGTGTCTACTTTGTATCATTCAATACAGCATCAAGGCGCGAAAATGTTTTTAAGGCGCTTAGATCATTCCATAATTTATGTTTTTATCGCCGGAACCTACACGCCTTTTTGTTTGATCGCTCTTCGCGGAGCGTGGGGATGGAGTATATTCGGCGTAGAATGGTTTTTAGCGATACTCGGTATCGCTTTAAATTTTTTAAATGTAAAATTAATCAAGAAAATAGAAATAGCTTTTTATATTATAATGGGCTGGTTAATTGTAGTGGGTTTTATTCCGCTTATCCGGGCTGTTCCTGTTAAATGCGTTGTTATGCTGATTACAGGAGGAATACTGTATACGTTAGGTGTAATCTGGTACCGGAAAAAACATCTTAAATATTCCCACGCGATTTGGCATGTTTTTGTTCTCGCGGGAACGGTATTTCAATGGTTCTCCGTGTGGATGCTGATTTAAGGATAATAGCAGTAAACTTTATTGCCGCCGATTAAAATTTCAGGCGGAAAAGACGCGCCGCAGATTTTTTTTACTTTTGGGCAGCGCGGCGCGAACGGACAGCCGTCTGTGTTGTTTTCCATTACGGGATTTGTCTCTCCGCTTACGCAGGTTAATTTTTCACATCTTTTTTCCTTATTGGGGATCGCGTTAACAAGCGCTTTGGCGTACGGATGATACGGCGAAAATAAAGATATAGACGGTCCTTCCTCGATAATTCTGCCAGCGTACATTATCAAAAACCGCGCGCAGTTTTCCTTAATTACCCTAAGATCATGAGAGATCAACAAGACAGACATATTGTTCTTTTGATTCATATCAAGAAGCAGCGACATACAGCGCCCGCGGCTTTCCTCGTCAAGAGAGCTTGACATCTCGTCACCTAACAAAAGCTTCGGGCGGCGTATTACCGCGATGGCTGTCATTATTCTCTGGCACATGCCGCCTGAAAGCTGATGAGGATAAGCGCCAAGAATTTTTAATGGATTATCAAAACCAAGCAAAGAAAGCGTTTTAATAACTTCTTCTTTGTTGTTTTTCCTTCTTTCTTTTTTCCGCGATCCGCCTAATGCTGTTTTTTCAAGTTCCAGCGTCTCAAGAATCTGATCGCCCGCTGTCATCAGAGGGTTTAATGCCTGCCTTACATCCTGAAAAATTTGTGAAATGCCGCTTCCTCTGACGCTTCGCTTTTTTTCTTCGTCTAACAATAAAAGATCGCTGCCATTATAGATTATTTCGCCGCTTGTTATTTTTATCGCTTGAGGCAAAAGCCCTGTTATTGACAGGGCTGTTACGCTCTTTCCGCAGCCTGACTCTCCCGCGAGTCCCAGGATTTCTCCCTCATTTATATCAAAATTGATATTATTCAATATTTTTTTATTTTCTTTATTGGCGCGGGCGCATAAATTTCGCGCGCTAAGAACAGGCTGCCGCGTTATAGGTTCATGATTTGAAGAGTCCTGTAAAACAGGCTTTTGAAAGTCAGTCATTTAAACCGCCGCGCGGTTATTAAAATAATTCTTTAACCCTTCGCCTGTCAGATGAAAAGAAAGAACCGTTAACATAATAAAAATTCCGGGAGCAAGCGAATACCAGGGAGCTGTAAAAAACCAGCTTTGAGATTCAAAGAGCATGCGTCCCCACGAAGGATGAGGAGGCTGTATTCCAAGACCCAGGTAACTCATCGCGGATTCCGCTAAAATCGCGTTGGAAAGGCCAAGCGCCAGGGCCGAAACCAAAGAAGGAGCCAGATTAGGCAGAATATGAATAAATGTTACGCGAAAGAAAGACGCTCCTATTATTTTTTCCGCCTGTACAAAAAGAGAGTTCCTGTACTGCATCGCGCCTGTGCGTATAACGCGAGTGTAACTGGGAATAAAAAGAATAATAAGCGCTATCAATAAACTGTAACGGCTGTTGTCAATGACGGCGACTAAAAGAAGAGCCAGTATAATCCCGGGAAAAGAGCTTAATGTATCAATTATTCTTGTGATTATCTCATCTATAATTCCGCCAAGATAGCCTGATAAAAGACCGAGAAGGCAGCCGATAAACGCGGATGCCGTTACTGCGCAAACAGCCAGAATCAGCGAATACCTGCCGCCGGTTATTACCCGCGAGAAAATGTCTCTTCCTAAATTGTCTGTTCCAAAAAGATGATTCACGCCTGGCGGCTGAAGGCGCAGCGACGCGTTAATCTCGTTCAGGTTATACGGAGACCAGAAAACGCTTATTAATGACAATAAAATAATAAATATGCCAATTGCGGCTCCTGTTATTAAAAACGGATTTCTTTTCATCGGACTTTGCCTTTTAATTTAATCCGCGGGTCGATGATCATATTGGTGATGTCAGCTAACGTATTGGCGCACACAGTCAAAAAAGCGATGTATATCATTATCGCCTGAATCAAGGGATAATCCCTTGAGCTGATCGCGGCGATTAAAAGCCTTCCCATCCCGTGTATCGAAAAAACTTGTTCTATAATTACGCTTCCTGAAAATATTTCCGCTGTAATCATTCCAAGCATTGTAACCGAAGGCAGACAGGCGTTTTTAATAACATGACGGCGCATGATGTAAAGCCATGAGGCTCCCTTGCTCTTTGCTGTTCTTACATAATCGCTTTGCAGTTCGTTAAAAAGCGAACTTCTAAGGAATTTTATTAATATCGCGGAACTGGGAATGGCAATGGCGAAAGACGCGGGAATTAAGCAGCCGATAAAACCCGCGAAATTTTCCGAGTAATCAATATAGTGTCCCGGAATAAACAATTTAAAAGTAAAACCGAAAATGAAGATAAATAATAACCCCAAAAAAAACCCTGGCGTGCTTAACCCTGCCGCTGTAAAAAAATTTATTATGCCGTCTATAACGCTTCCTTCTTTTTTTACTGTTAATAGGGATACAGAAAATGAAATAATTATAATTAAAACAAGCGACATTAAAGATAGAGTCAGCGTAACAGGAAGTCTTTGCGAGATTAATTCCGCAATCGGCGTTCCGCGGAAATAATATGATTCTCCCGGGTTTCCTGTAATAAAATTTTTTAGCCATTCAAAGTACCGCGTAAAAATACCGCGGTTTAATCCCATTTCCTCGCGCGTAAGGCGCAACTGCTCGGATGTTATGTCAATTCCGCCAAGGACGCTCGCGGGATCTCCCTTGATTACGCTGAAAAATAAAAAGCAGAGAATTGATACCAAAAATAATGTTATAAAAGCTATTAAAATTTTTTTTAATAAAAATATCAATTATTATTTTTCCTGTATATTTCCGCGAAATCAATGACGTATAACGGGTAATTTAGCGCTCCGCCGTATCCGCCAGCGCGAAGAACTATAAAGTATAAAATATCCTGTATATAAACGCCCGCCGCGTCACCAGCGATTACGCGCTGGGCTTCTTTGTATAACTCGATTCTTTCCGCGCTGTCCGCGCTTGTCAGTAAAGAGCTGTAAACCCTGTCAAAATCAGGGTTGTTAAAATTCATAAAATTTCCGTCGCTTGACGAATTATAACGCTCCAAGAAGCTGCGGGGAGATACGCTCGGGCTGTCAAGTGAAATGATCGTCGCCTGATAATCGCGCCCAAAGTAAACATCAGAAAGCCATGTTGACCAGTCAACAAGTTTTATGCTCGCGTTAACTCCGATTTTCTCAAGCTGGCTTACAATTACCTGCGCGGTGTCGACATGCATTGTAAAATTTGACGGCACTGTAATTTCTAAGGATAATTTGTTCGCGCTGTTATATCCTGCCTGCGCGAGAAGCGACAGCGCTGTCTCGGTGTTGTACTGGTAAGAAAGATTATTCTGATAATATACAGAAAGCCCTGGTATTATTGGGCTTCCTGAGGGAACGCCTTGTCCAAAAAACGCGGCGTCTATTATTCCCTGAACATCAACGCCGTAATTTATCGCCCGGCGGACGCGTATGTCGTTTAACGGAGGAGCAGAGTTATTAAAAGCCATCAGCTGAACAGCGGCGGAATTATTATGATTTAAATCAAATTGCTCACTGTCAAGCGCGGCCGCCATCGCTCCTGTTATAAAAGCTCCGTCAATGCCACCGCCGCGAAGCGCGACTAATAACGAGTCAAAGTTGGCGTAAAAAATTATCGTTATTTTATCAAGGCGCGGCAAATCGCTTTGCCAGTAATCATTAAATTTTACCATTATTAAATTTCTTTGCGGAGTATAACTTTCAAGGCGGAAAGGGCCTGTGCCGATAACGCTTGTCTCTCTGTTATTATTTCCCGCTTTTACAATTCCGACTGTTAAAAACGGAAGAAAATCCGGATCAGGGTTTTTTAAAATAACGCTTATTTGATTTGTTCCGATTGACTGCACTTCCGCGATATTGCCAAGTCCGTGAAAGTTCGCCGCGATCGCGGTATCAAGGCTGAACTTTACATCAGAAGCGGTTAGTGGCGCGCCGTCATGAAAACGAACGCCCTCTCTTAGAGTGAAATTGTAATGGAGTGAGTTATTCTCGATTGTCCATGATCGCGCGATAGCGGGTTTGAATGTTCCGTCAGTGTCCGGTTTTACAAGACCTTCAAAAATATTAAAAAGAACGCTTCTGCCGTCCGCGGTATTAGCGTTGTTAAGCGGATCGAGCGTTGTAGGCTCTGTTGTAAAACCGTAACGCAGTTCATTTTCCGAAGCGTTCTCGTTCGCGCAATATGTGAATATCGCTAAGGACGCTGTTAAAAATAAAATTAATGATAAAAAACTTCTGTTTATGTTCATAAAAACTCCATGAAGCAGTCATTTTATAAGAAAATTGAAGAATAATCTAGCTGTGTTTTTTCGCAAAAATTTCGTTGTTATTTATATATAGAAATCCCGTTCGCCGCCGTTTTGTATTTTTTGAATATTGTCTATTGTTTTCGCGCGGATCGCGTCATTCGCTACGCGCGGGATTTCTTTTTCGATAATTGAGGCTGTTTTTTTTCTGAACGCGTCATCACCATAATCGATTGAATATTCGCGGAGCGTCATAAGCGCGTTTGGAAGGCAGACATTTCCTATTTCGCCTGATTTCGCGAGAGACATAAAACGATCGCCGGTTCTGCCTTCGCGGTAACAGGCGGTACAGAAACTTGGAATAAAACCATCGTCCATAAGTTCATTTATAATTGAGACAGCGCTTCTGTCATCGTTTATAAAAAATTGCGCTTTTGAAGTTTCGTCTTTATTTTTTTTGGCGTAACCGCCGACTTCCGCGCTTGATCCAGCGCTGATTTGCGAGATGCCAAGCTGTAAAAGTTTTTTCCGCGTATCGTGATTTTCCCTTGTTGATAAAATCATGCCGGTATACGGAACCGCTATTCTTATTACCGCTGTGATTTTCGCGAATGTCTCATCATCTACAAGATTCGGAAAATCGTTCATGTTCATTTCCGATGCCGGGCATAAACGCGGAATAGAAATTGTGTGAAATCCGGTTTTATATTTTTCTTCTAAATGTTCATTGTGAAGCATGAGCCCCATAACGTCAAAATACGGATCCGCTAGACCGAAAAGAACGCCGCCTCCCACATCATCAATGCCAGCTTCATGCGCGCGGTCAAAAGCGTTAAGGTGATAATTGTAATCTTTTTTTGGTCCTAAAAGATGAACGCTGTTATATGTTTCCTCGCGATATGTTTCCTGAAACAAAATATAAGTGCCTATTTTAGCGTTTTTTAATTTTCTGTAATTTTCTTCCGATGTCGCCGCGATATTTACATTAACGCGCCTTATCTCTCCGTTTTTAAATTTCATGCTGTAAATTGTTTTGATACATTCAAGAATATAATCGATAGAACATTCCTTATCACATTCGCCGGCTTCAAGCGCGAGCCTTTTATGCCCCATCATTTCCAGTATTTTTACTTCTTCGCGAAGTTCATCCATTGTTAGTTTTTTTCTTTTAAAATCACCTGAACATTTAAAGCTGCAATACGCGCACTTGTTTACGCAGAAATCGCTGATGTATAACGGCGCGAACATAACAATCCTGTTTCCGTAAATTCTTTTTTTGATTTTTCCCGCTGTCTCAAAAATTTTTTGTATGTGTCCGGGGTTTTCTGTTCTTAAAAGCGCGGCGATTTCCCCGCGCGATAGATTTTTTCCTTCGTTCGCTTTATCAAGAGACTGATCTATTAAGGAATCATGCGCGAATTTTGCGTTTTCCAGCAGGTCTTCGATATAATTATTATTGATAAAATTCGTGTTCATCTGTTTTAATATATTATATATAAATCAGCTTGTCATCAGTTTTTTCTGAAACTCAGCAGATGAGATTTTCCTCATGCGGATGAAAAACGCGATGATAAGCGGAATGAAAGCGCCAAACCATGCCAGAGGATTGGAAAAGCAGATACCCAAAAAACCAAAAGAGCTGCCGAGTATTATAGCCGCGAAAACGCGCATAACAAGTTCAGCGATGCCCGCGACAGTCGGGGTAACGCTGTCACCCATTCCTACAAGCGACTGCCTTATTATAAAAAGCAGCGAAAGAAAAACATAAAAAGAACTGCAGATCAGCAAATAATCGCGCGCCATAGAAAGAGTATTAGGCGACTTGTCTCCAAGAAATAAACTTGGGAAAAAATCACCGGTTAAATAAAATAATAACGCGATAACAACGCTGTAAACGCACGCGATTAAAGAGATATGAAAAACGCCCTTTTTAATTCTATCGGGTTTTTTCGCGCCGTAGTTTTGCGCCGCGTAGGTTGTCATAGCGCCGCCAAAAGAAAAAAGTATAAGATAGGCGAGTATATCAATTCTTGACGCCGCTGAGTACGCCGCGACCGCCTCCGTTCCAAGCCTGTTAAGCGCGTAAGTTACGGTTATCGATCCTATCGCGATTATGCTGTTTTGAAACGCGACAGGAAGAGCGAGCCTTAAATGCTTTGTTATCTCTTTTAGATCAATTCGCCAGTCGTTTTTAGTTATTTTTAGTATAGGAATTTTTTTTATTATAAATAAAATACAAAGAGAGCCTGATACAAATTGAGCGATAATTGTAGCCAGAGCCGCGCCGCTTGTACCCATGCCGAAGATCAAAATAAACGCCAGATTTAATCCGATTTTTAATACAAACGCGATCGAAAGAAAAATCAAAGGAGTGCGGCTGTCGCCGACAGCCCTCATAATATTCGCGGAAAGGTTGAATAACAGCGCGGTCGGAATTCCCCAAAATACAATAACTATATAATTATACGCGCTGTTTAAAATATCCGGCGGCGTTTGTAAAAATATCAATAATGGTCTCGCGCATAACACGCTGACAATTGTCATTACTACAGCCAAGCCTATGCTGATGATGATAGTAGCCGTAAAACTTTTTCGAACTCCGTCAAAATCGCCCGCGCCGAACCGCTGCGAGGTAATAACCGCGGCGCCAATTCCAAAGCCGCCAATAAACCCAAGAATCAAAAAATTAATGGAGCCAGTTGATCCTACAGCGGCGAGCGCGTCAATTCCGATCGCTCGTCCCGCGATAAACGTATCCAGTATATTATATGACTGCTGAAGCAAATTGCCTATATAAAGAGGTATCGCGAATGATAAAATCAGCTTTAACGGATTTCCGGCAGTGAGATTCATTGTCATGATAATTTATTTTTGCCGCCCGCGCGCGGTTACTCCTGTCGTTAAAAATTAAAAATCGCGACGCTTCGTTTCAGTATTCCCTGAATATGAGCGATAGTTACGCCATAATTTGTAAATGGTATTTTGCGCTCTTCTGATAAATCGCGCCTGTAGCGCGTTTCTCTTTCGTTAAGCATACAGGAGCCGCAATGAATAATCAACTTATATATTGAAGTGTCCTCCGGAAAATCGCCGCCTGATAAAAAAATGAACTCTGGGGTTTTTCGCGTATAGTTTTTTATCATATTTGGAATTTTAACTGTTCCTATGTCATCGCACTGGCGGTGATGAGCGCAGCCTTCGCAGATTAAAATTTTGTCGCCGTCGTTAATTTTTTCAAGAGCATGAACGCCTTTAACCGCTGTTTCCAAAAAACCCTTGTAACGCGCGAATAAAATCGAAAATGATGTAAGCGGAATTTCCTCAGGAACAATAGCCGACACTTCTTTGAATACCTGGCTGTCCGTGATAACAAGCGAAGGTTTTTTTCCAAGACCCGCTAATGTTTGCTTAAGCCCGCTTTCCTTAACGGCGATCGCGGCGGCTCCCGCGTCAAGAATGCTCCTGATCATCTGCTGCTGAGCTAATATCAGCCTGCCTTTGGGAGCCGCTTTATCAATAGGTATTACAAGAAGGATAAAATCATTTGGCGAAATCAAATCCGCGATAAGCTGTTCCCGCGGCTCATCAGGCTTCGCGATTCGCGCGATTTTCTCTTTTAAAAGATCAATGTTTTTCCCTGTTTTCGCGGAAACCAGAAGAAGATCGTCATTGAATGTTTCATAACGCGCGCTGTTTATATATAAATCTGTTTTATTTACTGTCATTATATATGGAATTTTCTTCGCCTTAAAAATGCCGATCAGCTCATTTTCAGCGTCAAATGAGTTATCCAGCGAGTCGCCTCCGTCCAATACCAAAACAGCGGCGTCGGTTTTATTTAACACCTGCCTTGTTTTTTTTACCCTCAATTCGCCCAGCGCGCCCTCATCATCAAAACCGGGCGTGTCGATTAACATGACTGGTCCTAAAGGCAAAAGTTCCATCGCTTTATAAACCGGGTCTGTCGTTGTGCCTTTTACATCGCTTACAAGGGCGAGATTTTGTCCTGTTACGGCGTTTACCAAAGATGATTTTCCAGAATTTCTGCGTCCAAAAAAAGCGATATGAATACGGTTAGCCGACGGCGTATCATTTAAACTCACGCTTTTATTATATACATTTTCGCGCGCTTATAACTACTGTTAAATTATCCTGAACCTCATTCCTTTTCTTCACTCCTAACACCTTATTAAAAATCTGCCGATAATTGAAATAATATGATAAACCTCTTTTTCTTTTTGAAATTTAAATCGCAGCTTCGTAAAACCCGCCCTGATATCGTAAAAAATATTGATGATTCCCTTGTCCGTTCAATCAATAACGCCGGGGGGAAAATTACCGGGGACAGGTTTGTGATTTCCGCTGTGTTTAATGAGGATACAATCGGCTTTTGGCTTGATATGTTTATACTGACAGAAAGCCTTACTAAAAACATAGGGGAATACAGGGAACTTTTTGGATTTTCTCTTATTATCTGCGATAAATTCCCTGAGTCCCCTGAAATGCTCTGCCGGTATCTTTCAAGCTATAACGGCGTATTCATTGATGAAAAAGCGGCGAAAAAAATGGTTCCCTACGCGTCATTTGAGAAACCTCCGGAGTGGATGAGAAAAAATAAAAAAAGAAGGTACTCTAGCGGAAATTTTTTTAAAATAAAAGAGTTTAAAACATTTAAGTCCGTAAATAAAAATGATATTGTCTTTTATAATGAAATAATTAAAATATTCGAACAGGAGAACAGGAAAAACGTATTAATACTGGGTCCTTTTTACTGGCAGATTCGCGGCGGTCTTTACAGTTTTATCGAAAAACTTAACGGGCATTTCCCTCCGCTTTTGATCTGTTTTGACAGCATTGGGCTTGGCTCGCTAGTTGATATCTGGTCGCATGGTATCCGTTCTTTATCGGGAAATACCCATACTGAAGAAATCGATTCATCCTGGGAATTTTTATTTCGCGAGCGTATTCGCTTTGGGATTAGCGAATATATATATAAGCGCGCGAAAGCGTTTTTACAGCTTGTTTTTGTTTTTTACGCCGCCGCGGCTGTTAAAAAGAAAAAAACTCCTGTTTTACTGCTTGAAAACGTTCATCTCGCGGATAACGATATAATGAATCTTTTAATAGAATCTGTTGAGCAGTTTAATCTGGGAGCCAGACAGAAGATTCTCCTTTATGGAACCGGGGACGCTGATATTAACTCCGGCAAACTTAAGCAATGCGACAGCCTTTTTGACATAATTAAAAAAATAAAAAACACAAAAACAGACCCTCTGTTTTACCCGGCTCTTTCTCTGGATTTATGGGAGATTATTTACTCAATATCGTTATTCGCGGTTTTTTATCCGCCTGAACTAACCGCACAGCTTCTGGAAGAAGAAGGGAAAAACCCGGAGATGATCGCCAAAGCTTTTTCAATTTTACATTCTTTGGGCATAATAAATTCAACAAGTGAACCCCGCCTGATGAAAATTCATTTTATTGAATATTCGCGTAACGTCATCGGAATAAACGCGGCGAGAGTTGACGCTTTGGTTTACGGGCGTCTTTTGGACTGGACATTAAAGCGCAAACTGAACGCGTGTTACCGCCTGTTAACAATTATTACAGGCTTTAAACCGGTGTCACGCGAAATTTCTTCTGAGGAAAGATTATTTATCAGCGAAAACCTGATAGCGGAAGATCAATTCAATGATACTAAAAAACCCCCCGAGGATTTAAACCCTCCAAAAAAAGCGCTGATAAAAATCGACGATACGCTTGTGTTAAAATCAATTTTTTCCGATATTGTCAGCGAAACGACAGGCTCCATAGAAACCGCGATTAGCGCCGGAGAGTTCGATCAGCTTTTAAATGACAGATCGGATATTATGAAACTGATTTATAAAACATCGATGGCTCTCTGCGGCGGAAGCGGCGAAGACATAGAAAATATTTTTAACGAAAACAATCAGCTTGAAAAAATCTCAGGCGAGTATGATTCGCTTCCGGCTCTAAAGGCGCAGATAATCGTAAATCATTGCGCGTATTATCTTGGGCACTACAACGAGAAAAAAGCGTCCGAAAAAGCTAAAGAAGCGATTTTGCTCGGACAGAGGAATAACACATTCAGCCTGCCGCAAAGCTACCGTCTTTATTCGCTTGTATGCCTTTCAAAGCAGCGGATAGATGAAACAATTGAGTATATCGGTTTCGCTCTTACAAACGCTGAGAAGGCGGGGAATTATTATGAGTATTCAATTTGCGCGTATTACGCCGCCGTAACGCATTTTCTTTACGGCGATATATTCAAAGCTGTTAAATTTACGCGCAAATCCATTGAGCAGGCTTTGCTCGCGGGAAGTCCTGAATGGGCGGATCGTTCGCGTTTTTTCCTTGGACGAGTTGAGTTTGAGCTGGGGCGCTACAATGAAGCGCTGGAAATTTTTGAAAAATTAGGCAAAGAACCGCATGGCAGACGCGCGCCTGATAAATTAAATCTGCTCGTTGCATGGATTTACCGCTGTAAAATTTATACTCAATCTCCTTATATTCCCCGTCCGGACATCGTGATTCATGACGCCGATATATTTGAAATCGAAGCTTCTTACCTAAGCGGTAATTATCAAAAAGCCGTAGAACTTTGCGCGTCTTATGTAAATCCTTTTTCCAATGAATCTTTTTTATATATTGAACGTCCTGACTGGCGCAGCGGTTTCGCGCAATGCGAGCATTTATATTTTTATCACGGTGAAATTCAAAACAGGATGATATCGCTTTTTAACGCGCTGTCCTTAAGCGCCTTATCCAAAACCGCGTTTTCCAAATCGAACGAATTCGCCGGCAGAGCGCTGGAAGAAATCCAGAATATTCTACGCGATGACAGGTTATGCGAAATGGATCCGTGGGCGGCTTTTTATTATTACGCGAAATACCGGATTCTGGAGCAGACAGGCGCGAATCAGGTTGACATGAGCACATCGGTGAGCATGGCGTTCAAGCGCCTTCAAAGAAGGGCGACAAGAATAGAAGACTCGGAAACAAGGGGTCAATATCTTACAGGACCGCGATGGAACCGCGAGCTTAATCAGGCGGCAAAAGAGTTTAAGCTGATTTAACGCCATTTTTCGCATTTGACAAAACAACTGGTTTTAGATCAGCCTCACTTGACACATTTCTTAGTTTAATGTAGAGTATAGCCTGTATTATGGCGGTGTAGCTCAGGTGGTAGAGCAAACGGCTCATATCCGTTCGGTCGCAGGTTCGAGTCCTATCGCCGCTAATTTTTATTGTAAAGGCTTCCCGGACAACCCTCAAACCGGTTATGCGATCCCAGGCGGGAAGAGCTTTCGATTTTTTCCTTTAACTATTTTTCAATTTTTCTGATTTTCCCTTGCATACGGCTCTCTCAGGCACTAGATTTAATGTATGGAAGCTGCGCTCGCGCAAAAAAGACGTATACGAAGCCCTGTCGGAGCCGGGATGTTTTATCCGGAAGACCGCGGGGAAATTCTTGAATGTTTTCGATCGTACAGCCTTATAGAACGCGAAACGGATACTTTAGAAAAAAATCTTCCGGCGCTGGCGCAGGCGATAATCGCGCCTCACGGAGCGTGGAGTTACTCGGGCGCGCTCGCGGCGGAGGCTTTTTCCTCGGCAATGGACAGGAGGGGAAAAATACGCAAAATTGTTCTTTTAGGTCCAATTCATGACAAGAGAGAAAACGGTTTGTTTTTATCGAACTCTCATTCATTTTTTACTCCGCTTGGAAATATTTTAGTAAATCATGAAGTTTCCGAGGAATTAAAGTTTAATTCTAAATATTTTGAGATTAACGATATTCCTCATTTGACGGAACATTCCATCGAAATACTTTTACCGTTTATTAAATATTGTTTTCCTGACGCGTCAATTATTCCGATCCTGATGGGGCAGCCTAAAACCCAGTATATTTATGACCTTGGGCAAGCGCTCAAAAAAGTTATCGCTCCAATACTAGATGAGACTCTTATTGTTGTTTCGTGCAATCTTTCCTGCGACCCTAACCCTGTTATCGCTCTTCATTCAGCCGAGGAATGTATCCGTCTTTTCTCAAAGAAGAACGCGCAGGAGCTTTCCGCGGCTTTTTTTAACGGAAGTCTTAACTCCTGCGGCGGCGCGCTTGTTGCTGGTCTTTTTGAAAGCGGTCTCCTTGATAAAACGCGCGTTTGTTCTGTCGCGAAAAATCTTTCAAGCGCGGTAGGGACAGAAAACAATACCGTATATTACAGCAGATTTTCTTATATTTAATCCTACGCGGTTCGCGGTACTCATTAATATCATTTAATTTAAGCCGATAATTAAATATGCGAAGATTATTTTTTATTTTGATGATAATTCCACTGCTTTTTACCTGTAAATCGCGGCCTGAGATAATTGATAGTATTGACGCGCCTTTAGTTTATGTTGTCGAAATCGAGCCGGAACCGGAAGAAATCCCCGGGATTGAAATTCTTGAGCCAAAATTCAGCATTATATCAATTGTTATTCTGCAGGCTGACCTTGTTGTTACCGAATTTGAGACAACATTAAGAGTGGAAAATCCAAATGTGTTCGCTGTGGAGCTTTCTCGGATTGAATATGAGTTATTCGGCAACGGCTCTTTATGGGTTGAAGGTTCCGCTAAAAATATTTTTGTTATTCCAGCGGAAAGCGCGAACGATACAAAATTCAAATTTGAAATGAATTTTATTAATATGGATCGAAGGCTTTTAAATGATGTAATAGCTATGCGGCAGATTAATTACCGCTTTAAAGGCAACGCGCGCGTACAGCCTGAAATACCCAATGTTATGGCTTTTACCGCGAATTACGATATTTCAGGTTTATCTGATGTAAACAGGCGATAATTAATCCGCTGTCATTAATACTGAATCGACGCTGCTCTTTCCTGTAAGCGTCATAATAAACCTGTCCAGTCCCATCGCGACTCCGCTGCACCTAGGGAAATTTTTTTCTTTTTCAAATATTTTCCAGTAATCGCGGTTAACTTTATGTTTTACAATCGCGGCTTTCTCTTTTTCTTTTTCTTCGTTTATAAAAAATTCTTTTACTTTTTGCGGATCTGTTTCCTCTGAGAAGCAGTTCGCCAGTTCTACACCGTTATGGTACAACTCCCAGCGTTCTACAGTCTGTCCTTTGTTTTTCGCGAGACACGGAACAAACGCTGGGTAATCTATTAAAGCCACTGGTTTTTCTTTTTTTAAATTTCGCTCAACGCAATGGATAAAAATTAAATCGTACAGCATGGATACAGTCATTGAAGGCTCAGGATCAAGTCCAAGTTCGCGCGCTTTATCAGCCATTGCCATAGCTCCTTTATCCGAAGTTTTAAATAAATCAAATCCCGCGTATTCCATAAACGCCCGCGCGACTGTTATTCGATCAAACGGCGTCAAAGAACAGCCATTATTGACCGCTTTAAATAACTCCTCCGTTAAAACAAGCGAATCGGTATAATCAGCGTTCATTGTGTAATATTCCAGCATTGTAAACTCGCTGTTATGAAGACGCCCGCTTTGCTCGCCGTTACGGAAACATTTGCAAATCTGAAAAACATTTACGCGGTGGCGCGCGATTATTTTTTTCATCCAGATTTCAGGCGAAGGTATAAGCCATAATGTCTCTTTTTGTTTTCTGCTTCCTTTTGGATACAGCTTTTCTGTCTGAAAAACCTCAAGGCATGATTCGGGTATTAAATTATCCGATAAAAGCGGAGTGTCAAGCTCAAGATAGCCTCTGTCAATAAAGAACGAACGAATCTTTTGAATAACGCTGGCTCTTGTTTTTAGCATTTCCAAATCCATATAACCGGCTTCCTGAAATTAGTTCGTTAAACGCGATACAGCTTCTTTCCATTTTTTACCGCGGTCAAACTCGTTTAAAAACATTCCAAAGCTAGCGCAACCGGGAGACAGCGCCACATTACAGGACTGTTTTTGTTTTTCCGCGGATTCCAGCGCGCGCCTCGCGGCTTCATTCAAATCGTCAAAGGGACCGTCATGCGAAATTCCATTTCGCGCCAGCAGAAACGCCAGTTTATCGCTGCCGGTGCCGGCGAGAAGTATAATTTTTTCCGCTTTCGCCGCGGCGTTCACTATCGGATAAAAATCAAGATTTTTATCCGTTCCGCCTGTTACCAGAATCAAGCTGTCTTTTTCTGATAATGTCTCAACGCAGCAGGCCGCGGCTTCGGGGATTGTCGCCGCGCTGTCATTGTAAAAACGTATCGCGAAACCGCCGTTTTTGGATTTTATCTCGCGGAACAGCTCAAGCCTGTGTTCGACTCCCGCGTACGCGGATAACGCGCTTGTGATAGCGTTAATTTCAACGCCAAGCGCGGCGGCTGAAAGAGCAGCGCAAAGCGCGTTAAGCCTTTGGTGACGGCCTTGTATAAGAAGTTTTTCAGGCACAAGCTCAAATATTTCTCCGTCTTTTAAATTTGCTTCGTTTAAATCATAAAAACGGGCAAACCCTCTCCCGTCAGGTTCAATCCAGCCGCCGTTTACGCCTTCGCGCGTTTTATTTAACGACCAAACAACAGGTTTAGCTTTTGTCTCGCTTGTGAAACTTTTTCCCCACTCATCGTCCCCCGCGACCGTTACGCAGGATTTATCCTGTTCCCTGTAAATATTTCTTTTATCATCGATATATTCTTCCATTGACGCGTAACGGTCGAGATGGTCCCGCATTATCGATGTTATTACAGCGGCTTTTGGCTTTAATAATCCGCTTCCATCCGCGGCTTTACGGTTTTTTATGTCACCTAACTGAAAGCTTGATAATTCCAGCACTACATCGTCGTTACGCGATAAATCATCAAGGAATGTTAAAGGAGAGACAGTTATGTTTCCGCCAAGAAACGCCTTTCCATTTTTTCTGTCCGTTGATAAAATTTTATAAAGAGCCGAAGCTGTGCCGCTTTTCCCCTTTGTGCCTGTCACCGCGAAAAGCCTCGCGGGAGAAAGCGATAAAAACAGCGAAAGGTCTGTTTCAATTTTTTTCGCCGCCTGTAAAAACTGCGAATCAGGTCTTACCCCCGGGTTTTTTATCACTATATCGGCGTTTTTAAAATCATCGATATCATGTTTTCCAAAAACATATCTTACAGGCTTGCTCCCTGTTTGGGCGCGGGTTTTATCTAACAGCGAAATTGACGGTTCTAACGTCGTTTCATCGCGGAGGTCAGTAACAGTTACTTCCGCTCCCCGTTTTAAAAGAAAGCGCGCGGACTCAAGCCCTCCGCCATGAAGACCCAATCCCATTATTAACGCTTTTATTCCGGAAAATTCCATGCTATGTTATAAATACCATGCCTCAAAATGAAATATCAAGCCCTTTATCTCTTTTAGACGAAAAAGGACTGCCGCAAAACTTTGGATGGTCAAGGCAGCCGTATTATTTTTATGATTCCGCTTTATCGAATTCTCCGCGGCACAGGTTTACAGAGTCCGATCGATATATAATATTTTCCGCTACTAACATGGTAACTTTGGAAATCAAGGATAACGGACTTCTTGGATACATGGGAATTTCCGTAATTTCACTCAGGGAAAAAAAACGAACCACTCAGATTTTTAAATCGCTTTTTCCGCTTGGCTCTTATGAAATGCCTCCCGACAGCTTGGCAGGTTCCGCGCGCTGGCGAAAGAAAAAATTTCTGCTTGATTTTATTACGATGGATCAATCCGGAATATCGCGCGCGCAGGGAGGAGTTAAAATCATAAAAATTGATATCCCCGCTTTTGGCCATCATAAGAGTCTCAGAGGCGCGGTTGTTTTAAACGAGTATGGAAGAAGCGAATCACTGGTAACGAATCAGCCGTGGAGAAACGAGAAAAACGCTTTCCGGTTTGCGCGGTGTTCTCCGTGTTTTATCGCTGAAGGCGTGATTCAACTCAGCAGCTCGGAAATTATTTTTACGCGCGGGAACGCCTGGGGAATTCTTGACTGGACAAGATGCGCCCGTCCAAAAGCGGATATTCGCTATTGGGCTGCAGCCTGTGGCATGATCGACAGCAGGCAGATAGGTTTTTGCGTCGGCTATTCATGGGCGGATTCCTCTCTTGGAACAGATAATGGTTTTTTTGTCGATGGAAAATTGCATAAACTGGATCAGGTGACTTTTCATATTCCGTTTTCCAACTGGCTTTCCGCGTGGCGGTTTACAAGCAATGACAACAGACTAGAAATGACGTTTCATCCTCATCAGGAAAGAATCGATAAACACAGCCTTTTTTTTCATTATTCCGCGAGAAGACAGGTAATGGGATTTTTTTCCGGGAAGGTATACCTTGATGACGGAACTGTTATAGAATTTCTTAATTTGACAGGTTTCGCCGAACGCTGCAAGACCCGTTTTTGAAATAACGAATTACTGAAAGTTTTGGAAAAGCCTCACTAATTATATCTTTCAAAATCGCGTTTTCTAAGTTATAATGATTAAAGAGGAAAGTATGTTTAAGATTTTGTACTCCTGGCGCTTTTACTCCTTCGGAAGAGAACAATACCAGGAATGCATGAGTTATGTGTTTAATAATAACCTGTTGAACCTGCGTCAGGCGAATATGATTGTCGCGATTTTCGCGACTATTTTTTCTTTTTATCCAATGCTCGTTGAACGCGATATTGTTAAGGGTTTTTTTTATCTTGGAGTGGCTGTTGTCGCGATAATAATGTCATTCGCGGCTAACTTTATAATGCAGCAGATCAATGTAAGAAAAAGGGTTATCTATTCTTTTATTATTTTATTTTATATTAATGTGATATTTTTTGGCACATATGTAAGCGTTTGGACAAACCGCGATCAGCCGGCGACTATATTTGTTGTTTTATTAATGTGCGCTCTTTTATATTTCTCCAATCCGCCGCATTTTAATCTTGTCCTTACTGTCTGCTCATTATTTATTTTTAATATAATTTGTTTTATTATTAAGCAGCCGGGTATTTGGCTGCTTGATATGGTAAATTCTTTAGCCGCGGCTTCCCTTGGTGTTTTTTTAAGCTGGCATTTTACAAAATTAAGATTGGGGCTTGAGATAAGCACATCAGAACTAGAAGATGAACGCAACAAATACATCGATCAAAGCATTACAGACGAATTGACTCAGCTCAGAAACCGCCGCGATTTTTTCGCCACTTTCGAAAGGTTCCTTTCCAATTACAGAGTATCAGATGACTGGCTGTGCGTAGCGCTCGCGGATATTGATTTTTTTAAATTTTATAACGATCATTACGGGCATCCAAAAGGCGATGACTGCCTTCGCGGCATCGGACAGGTTTTAAACGGTCTAAGCTCGCTTGGCGTATACGCTGCCCGCGTGGGAGGGGAAGAATTCGCGCTTTTATGGTTTGAGAAAGACGCCGCCAATGTTAATAAAATTGTCATTCAGTGGACAGACAGAATCCGCGACCTAAAAATTCCGCATGAAAAATCAAAAGTTTCCCAATACGTGACAATGAGCATTGGAATTTACATTGTGCGCTGCGGCGTTTCTCACGATACTCAGGCGCTTTATGATTACGCCGACAAGGCTTTATACACCGCGAAAGGCTCCGGACGAAACTGCGCGATTATCGTAGGCGATGAAATTAAACAATATAAATTAACTCCAAAGGATAATGATTAATTCTGCTCTTCGGCTTCGGCGAGCAAAACGATCGCTGACGCTATAGCCGCGAATTTTGAAAGCTGTTTTTTCCTGAATACTTTTTTAATTAAAACAGAATCCGTTTCGCTTACGCCCTGCAGCGCGTCAAACGGAGCGTCCTTTAATTGATTAAAAGACCATTTTTCGTATTCCTTATCTACAAACTTATTAATATTCATATAACTTAATGGAGCCTTTGTTTCTCCTTCCGCGAGAAGGCAGATTGCCTGAGCCCATTTAACATATTTTAATTTAGCGAGATCCGATATCGTTTTAACTTTAAACGCTTCTTTAAGAGTCTTAGCGTAATTATCGCTGATCCCCTGAATCGCCTCTACCGGAGCGTTTGCAAGCTGCTTTAAGGACATTTTTTCGTATTTTTTATCAACATAATTATTTATGTTCATTTTATTACTCCTGTTATTTTTTCGTAATTAATTTATATTTTTATTATCGCCAAATTTTATTATTTTGTGTAGTTTATAAAATCGCGTTGTCCGGTTTTTATTCCGCGCTTTTAACTATCAGTTTTATCCTGTATAATTCACATAATGAATCTTGAAGCTTTTATACTCGGCTGCGGCGGAATGATGCCGCTTCCAAACAGGCATTTAACATCAGTATTGCTAAGACGAGAAGGGGAGTTGTTTTTATTTGACTGCGGCGAGGGAACTCAAGTGTCGCTAAGAAGGCTTAATCTTAAATGGAAAAAAATCTCCGTTATTTTTATAAGTCATATGCACGCGGATCATGTGACAGGCATTCCCGGGCTTTTAATGCTTTCATCGCAGGTCGACAGGGACGATCCTCTTTATATTATCGGGCCTCCCCGAATCGGTGAATATATCGAATCCAGCCGCCGCGTTTTAGATATGTATATAAATTATGAGATAATTATAAAAGAAATTACATCCCCCGGAATTGTTTATAAAGGCGAAGGATTTCATATCAGGTGTTTTCCGCTTTCGCACACTAAACCTTGTTATGGCTACACATTAGAAGAAGACGCGCGAAAAGGCGAGTTTTTCCCGGAGAAAGCCGAGGCGCTAAATATTCCGATGGGACCGTTATGGGGGAAACTTCAAAAAGGTCAGGCTGTTCAAACAAACGATGGCAGGACTATTCATCCTGATGAAGTTGTTGGCAAGCCGCGCGCGGGCAGAAAATTTTCTTTTGTGACGGACACTCTGCCTGTTCAAGAAATTTCAACTCATGTTATCGGCTCCGATCTTTTTGTGTGCGAGGGAATGTTTGAGAAAGAGCTGGCGGACGACGCGCATTCAAAAAAGCACATGACGGCGCATGAGGCCGCGTCTCTTGCCCTGTCTTCAGCGGGAATAAAAAAACTCGCGCTTATTCACTACAGCCCGCGCTACACGGAATATGAGTTAAAAAAAATTTTACAGGAAGCGAGGGCTGTTTTTCCCGAGACCGTTCTTACCAAAGACCGCATGGTATTTCCGATTGATTATACGGAATAGTTTTAACCTCTGTGTAACCGCGCGTCTATAGCGGTTTTATTTTATAAGGAGAAAGCGTCATGAGCGTTCAGGCGAAAATAGAAGTTAAAAATCTTTTTAAACAATATGGAAATGTCCGCGCGGTAAATGACGTTTCTTTCTCGGTAGGAGATCAACAGGTGCTTGGTTTTTTGGGTCCAAATGGCGCGGGAAAAACAACGGTAATGAAAATTTTAACAGGTTTTCATTTTCCTTCAAGCGGAAGCGCGGCGATTGACGGCATATCTGTAGAAGAAGAGCCTTTGGAAGTTAAAAGCCGGATCGGTTATCTGCCGGAGAACGTTCCGTTGTACGGCGATCTTACTGTCGATGAGTATCTTAATTTCGCGGTAAGCGCGCGTTTTATTCCAAAACGAAAAAGAGCCGGCGCCATAAATGATAGTCTTGAAGCGTGTTCATTAACTTCTTACAGAAACCGCAGAATTGACACTCTGTCTAAAGGGTATAGACAACGCGCCGGTCTCGCTCAGGCGATACTCCACGATCCTCCTATTTTAATTCTTGATGAACCTACAACAGGACTGGATCCTAATCAAATTATTGAGATTCGCTCTTTGATTAAAGAACTGGGTAAAAGAAAAACTGTTATTCTTTCCACGCATATCCTGCGGGAAGTTGAAGCTATCTGTTCGCGGGTGCTGATCATCAATGACGGACGCGTAGCGGCGCTTGGTAAACCAGAAGAGATCGCGGGCGGAATGAAAGGCGGCGATACATGGGAGCTTGTTATTAAAAGCGGCGGTACTGATGACGCTGACAATATTTTGGAAAAATTAAATTTAATCGGGAATGTCTCAAATGTATCGATTAAAAACGAGGGTAATAATTTTATAAGCGCGGCTTTTTTTGTTTCCGCGGATCATGATAACGCTGGCGAGCGAATTTTTGACTGGGCTGTCGAAAATAATTTTAAATTACTTCAGATGAACCGGAAAAAATTAAGCATTGAGGATATTTTTGTAAAGCTGACAAATGACGCTTCTTATGGCGCGAATTTGGCTGATTCAAACGGAGCGGTGTAAAATGAAAAAATTTATTCGTGGCGGGGCTTTCGCGCTGGCGAGAAAAGAATTTTCTCAGATGTTATACTCGCCCGCGTTTTACGGCGCGGTTGTTTTCTTTCTGGTTTTTTGTTCTGTGTGGCTGTTTTATTTTCAGCAGTTTTTCGCGTCCGATCAGGCGACATTGCGTCCTTACTTTGGGATATTTCCGGTTGTTTTTATTTTAGTTATTCCTGTTATAACCATGAAAAGCTGGGCGGAAGAAAGAAAAACAGGCACGATAGAGCTTTTGCTTACAATGCCGTTTTCAGAATGGGATCTTGTTCTTGGAAAATATTTTTGCGCTCTTTTCGCGTTATGTGTAATGCTTGTTCTGACAATTCCCCTGCCGCTGACTTTGATTCCTGTCGGGCGCTTTGACGCCGGCGTAATAATCTGCGAATACTTTGGCGCTCTGCTGCTTGGATCTAGCGCGATCGCTCTAGGGCTTTTAATGTCATGTATTTCTAAAAGTCAGGGAGGAGCTTTTTTAGGGAGCGTAGTTGTGCTTATCGTAGTGATGCTTTCTGATATGATTACAAGGTTTTTTAATTTTCCGCGATGGCTCGCTTCTTTTATCAATTCATTTTCTCTGGCGTATCATTTTAGCAGTTTCACTAAAGGTCTTTTGGATTCGCGCGATCTCGCTTTTTTTATTATCAGCGCGGCATTGCTTTTATTTATCAACGTAAGAGTCATACTTTTCAGGAAGTGGAGATAAGTTATGACAAAAAGACAGACAATTATCATTACAGCGCTGACAATCGCGGCTTTTATACTCGCGCTTTTGGTCAGCTCGCGCTTTTGGTTCCGCCTTGATTTAACAGAAAACAAAGCGTATACAATTTCCGCGGTTTCGCGTAACATCCACAGGGAAATTCCTGATATTATCAATATTACATATTATCTTTCCGACAGGCTTAAAACAATCACTCCTTCTGTCGGTGAAATTGAAGACATGCTTTCTGAGTACGCCGCCTACTCGCGGGGGAAAATTCGCGTAACGACGCGCGATCCTGTAAAAACCGGGCTCGCGAGAACAATTGAAGACCTTGGTTTTCAGCCGAGGCAGGTACAGAGCGTTGAACAGGATCAGGCAAGCCTTACAACTGTTTATTCCGGGCTTGTAATAGAATATCTTGACAGAATCGATATTCTTCCGTGGATTATTTCGACGGAAACTTTAGAGTACGATCTTACAACAAGGATACGATCGATTGTAAATAACACAGAAAGAGTTATCGGCGTTTTGATCGGCGACAGTTACAGAGCGTGGCAGGAAGATTTTAATTACATGGAAATGATATTAATGGACGCGGGTTTTAAAATTCGCCTTCTAACTCCCCGCGAGGATATTCCCGATACTCTGCCCGCGCTTTTTGTGCTTGGCGGCAGCGAAGACCTTGACCCTTACGCGCTTTACAAAATTGACAGGTATATACAGCTTGGCGGGAAAGCGATGTTTTGTGTCGACGGCGTTTTTGTCGATATTTTCGATCAGCTGCAGGCAAGGCAGTTAGATGATCTTGGTTTAATTAACATGATCTCAATCTACGGAGCGATAATTCTTCCTGAACTCGCTTTGGATCGCGACGCTTTGATGATTCGATATGAAATTTCTACTTCTTCGGGCCTTCAATACAGGACGGCGCGTTATCCGCTATGGATCGGCGTTCAGCCAAGAGGAGGAAATCCCGGGCATCCTGTTACAGCGGGCTTCGCGGGGCTTGATCTTTACTGGGCAAGCCCGCTTGAGATGAGCGTTCCTGACGGCGTATCAGCCGAGGTGTTATTCGCTACATCTCATGACGCGTGGTCAATGAAAAACAATCTTTACACTAACCCTGAAATGTCATATCTATTGGAACTGGACGCGGACGAAACACGGGGCCCAAAAATTTTGGGAGTTTCATTAAGCGGCGCGTTTCCAAGTTTTTTCCGCGGTTTTCCAAAACCTGAGTTCGAAGGCTACGCGGAGCTCGCGGACCTTCCGCCTTTCGCGGGAGAGTCCAGGATCATTGTAATTGGCGATCTTGATTTCGCTACTAATATGATGAATGTAACACAAAATATTAATTTCGGCGAAGCGCGTAATCTTGATTTTATTCTGCGGGCGGCGGACTGGCTTGTAAATGATGACGATATTGTCGGAATCAGAAACAGGCAGCCGCGGATCGGGCGCTTTGATAAAATCGCTGATGAAACGCGGCGGACAGCGGCAATGCGGTTTTCGCAGGCGTTAAATGTTGTCATTATTCCGCTTCTTGTCATAATCGCTGGCGTTCTTCTTTCGCTAAAAAGAAAAAAAGCAGCTAACGCCTCCGCCAGGCGGAAGACATTTAACGTACAGGACGCGAAAAATAACCGCGAAAAGGAAGCGGACAATGACGTATAAAAACAGGCTTATTTTTCTTTTATCGGTTATTTTCGCGTTGCTTTTAATTTACGCTGGAAGTTTTATTTTTAATCCTGATGTGAGTAATTCCAGATCAGCCTCTCATGTATGGCTGGACGCGAACGCCGCTGACAAGGTGAACCGATTTGTTTTGGATAACGGATGGAATAAATTTGAGTTTATTAAAAAAAATGATCAATGGTTTGTAAAATATAACAATAATGAATATCCCGCGCGCCGCTTTCGTATTGACGATTTCCTTGGTGTTTTTACAGCCCGGTCCCAGTGGCCCATACGATCGTCTAGCGCGGAAGTTTATGATCGATTTGGCCTTGATGAGAGAGCGTCGCGCGTCACATTCTACGATAATTTCTCCATTCTTCTTGATCTTTTTCTTGGTGATGATGATATCCTGGGGCGCGAGTCTTATTTTCGCGAGGCGGGTAAAAGCGAGATACGCTCAGGCGACATCGGCGTAAGAACATACCTTACAAGCGCTGTTACAAGCTGGTACAATCTGCGCCTGATTCCACAAACCGAAAACCGGAATGTTACCATTAACGACCTGCAAAGATTATCAATCTATCATGAGGGCGCGAGCCAAATTTTTTCAAGGTCAGGAAGAAGCTGGGAAATTTCCGGCATCAATGTTGAGAATCCTGATATGGCGAATGTAGTTGAATTTATTAATTTTGTTTTAAACGCTGAAGGCGAGGATTTTATTGACGCGAAAACAGCGTCCGAAATTGATTTTAATTACAGCCGGATTATTCTTGAGTTTGGAAATGGCGATATCATAACAACCTCTGTAAGCGGTCCTGATGAAATGAACAAACGATATGCGAAGGTCAGCAGCAGCGATTATATTTATCAGATTCCATTATGGGTAACGGTGCGCCTTTTTAGAACAGCTGACAGCTTTGAAACGGAGTAACATTACGCGATTTTATCCGCGGTTTTTTATGTATTCCCTGTATTTATCAGGATCGCTTTTAAAAGCGATAATCGCAGTATTGGGATCGCCCGCGGCTCTTTTTATAGCCTCTCTTGTTTCGAGTAACAGCCTGTCGGCGTTTAAAAGCCTTCCGGCGCGCGAAGATATCCCGATTTTTAGATCGCCATCGATATTTTCAGAAATTTTTTCCTTAACGCGCTGATAAAATTTTTCCGATTTTGATATTCCAGCTTCAAGGTCTGCTCCGGGAATTATCACCGCGGCGCCTGACTGCCCGTATTCAAAAATTAAATCTCTTGATGAAAAGAAATTTACAGTTTCGTCCGCGGCTTTCCTGAATGTCTGGTCATCCGGTATTCCTCGGAAATTCATTAATATAAAAACAAGATCGTTTTCCGCTGTAGAACATCGGTGCAGTTCCGAGTCAAGGCGGTCTTTTATATATTCTTCCCAACCAAGTCCGCTTCGTCCGGAAAATAGGCCTTTTGGCGCCGGTTTTGAATCACCAATATTAAACATATCACCATCTGAAAGATCATCAGAAGAATCATTATTAATTATTTTTCGCTCTTCTGTTTTTTGCCGCGATGGCTCGCGCGCGTCCTGAGACTCTTTATGTTTTGTTTTCTTTTTTGTTTCGGACGTATCAGCGGTTTTTACGTATACCATTTCGCCATGAACAGGTTTTTTAACAAGAAGCTGCACAAGCAATGTAAAAAACGCTATAGCGAACCCCGCGAGAATAATTAATAAAGTTTCGCGTAATATATCAGTTATTTTAATAAAGTCAAACGCGATCGCGACAGCCTTAATATTCGCGTTGCGTATATCCGCGAAGGGAAGGGGCCTGAAATGATCCTGATTTGAGAGTCCGAATTTATTAATAAAACGGGGCTGATTGTTCACGATTGTTATCGCGCTTCCGGCTTGTTTCTCAAAGGGGTATCCTCTGTCCGATCCTGTTATAATGAACGCTTCGATGCTTTCGCTTGATAAAAGAGCGTCTCTCATTGCCTGTACGTACTGATCGTTCATAAACCCCTGTAGTCCGGCTGAATAAGCAATGTCCGCGATTCTTGAAAATTCTTCTTGCGCGGTTATTTTTCTTTGATCGATGCTAAGATAGACGCGCAAAGTCCCCTGTATTAAAGCGAAAATATAAATAACGATGCAGACAGCGGCAATTACAGAACCGCCGATTGCCCACGCTTTACCCGCGTTTTTAACCGTCTGGTTTTTATTTTTTTGTATTTCCATATATATATAACTCTGATATAATTATCGGAAGATTTTGTATGCAAATAAGAGATTATTCACTGCCCGCGGGATGGTTCCCCCGCGACCGCGAGTCGGTATCGGCTTTTTTATCGGAATTTAAAAACATAAAAGGTGAAAGCGAAGCGGCGGTCGCTCCTCACGCAGGGTGGTATTATTCTGGCAGAACCGCCGCTAAAAGCGCGGCGAACCTCCGATCCGGCGCGGAGACAATAATTGTAATCGGGGGACATCTGCAAGGCGGCTCTCCGCCTCTTTTCGCGATGGAAGACGCTGTAAAAACGCCATTTGGCTCAATGATAATCGATGATGAACTGCGCGCGATTTTAATTAAGGAATTAAATGGAACAGAAGACCGCTATCGCGATAACACAGTCGAGGTTCTTTTACCGATGGTTCACTTTTTTTTCCCTGACGCTAAATTAATATGGCTGCGCCTTGCCTCCGATGACAGTTCATTTAAAGCGGGCGAAACCATCTCGCGCGTTATTGATAAATTAAATAGTAAAGTTAATGTAATCGCCTCAACTGATTTAACGCATTACGGAAAAAACTACGGCTTCTCGCCAAAGGGAAGTGGAGAGGCTGCCCTAAAATGGGCGCGGGAAGTAAACGACGCCGCTTTTATCAAAGCCGTGGAATCAGGCGACAGTAAAGAAACGCTGCGCCGCGCTGAGGAAGACCATTCTTCGTGTTCCGCCGGCGCTGTATTGGCGGCGATGGGTTTCGCAAAAACGCGAAAACTCGGAAAAGCCCGTCTTTTGGAATATACTACAAGCGCGGACGCTGATAAAAGCGGAGTAATTCCCGATTCATTTGTCGGCTACGCCTCAATTGTTTGGCAGAGATAATTTTTTAGCGGTTCATTATTAATGTTTTAAAACAGTCTCAGTTAAAAATCATAACTTAACGCGGACTCATTCAGTATTATCGCGACTTTTCCCTGCGAAAGCAGACCGCGGTTTTCGCTGGTGGAAATAATTTGCAAAGCGTCGATTCTGTTAATAATTAAATCTGTGGGATTTATTCCAAATACGCCTTGCGCGAAAATACGCAAAGGTCTCTCTCCCACAACTTCGCGCAGATCAGCGGAAAGCCCCGAGGGGTGATCGTTTTTAAAAATATTTTCCGATGATGAGTAACGCGCCATCGCGGTGTAACGAGAATCCAGCATGCTCTTATCGTAAATTAAATTCATTTCGCTGTCCCAGATTTTTGGAAAAAGGCAGGGCACAGCGCTTGATGTTCCCCTCATTCCGTAAACAGGAAGATCGCCATAAGCGATAATGATTATTCCTGTGTACCTCTGGGTTGAAACAGGATTTAAAACCCTCGCGACAGGAGCAGGACGAATGTGGCTGATTAAAGCGGAGCTGATATTTAATAGCGATATCATGTAAGAGGATGACATGCCTCGCATATCATTGGAAAGAGAAGGGGCGGTTTTATTCGCTCCGGCAGCCAGCGCTTCAACTTCAAGCAGGCTGAACTCGCCTCTTTCAATAAGGTCCGCGATAGTGGAAGATGAATCAACTCGAAGCCCCATAAGACTGGACCTGATCAGATTTGTATAACCCGCGCTTAAAATTGATTCGCCCTGAGTTCTTCCAGCGGGAAGCCTGAGCCCCGCGGACGATAAATCCAGCGTAATCTCCGCGTTAAGCTGTAATGTATCCCATCTGACAGTCCCCGTTATCCCGATGTTCTGCGGAAACAAAGATGACACAAAGAGAGTAATTAAAACAAGGAAAATTAATACCTTCTTCACCGCTCTATTATCGGCACTCTTAAGGTTCTTCCTTCATGAAGAATTTGATTTAAGAGCATTCCGTTAGCTTCCGCCAAAGCCTGCGGATCCACGCTGTATAATCTGCTGATTGACCAGAATGATTCGCCTCCCTGCACAACGTGACTGCCTGAAAGATTCAAAGGAGCCGCCGGTCTTGGCGGAGAGACAGCTTCATTTAAGGCAGGGATAACGACAGTCTCGCCGATTCTTAAATATCTGTTTGTGATTCCCGGGTTATGCTGCTCAATCATCGCGATTGAAGTTCCGTAGTGTCTTGACATCGACCAGACAGTGTCCCCGGAACGCACAACATGATAATAATAACGGATCAATTGAAGGTCTTCGCGGGCTAAAACTCCGTTTACTGTTTCTAAATGAGAAGCCGGTATTTTTAAAAGATGCCCCGCGTCCGCGGGAGTTATCCCGTAAACAAGTTCCGCGTTAAGGCGCCGCATCAGGCTCCTCTCTATGCCCGATTCCTCGGCGATTATATCGACTGAAACCTGACGCTGAAGCGGAATCGCCGCCCATTCAAATTTACTATGCCAGACATTTATTCCGAATCTTCTTGGCTGAGCCATAATATAAGATACCGCTATAAGACGCGGCACGAAATTTATTGTTTCGGCAGGCAGCCGGTTTCTTCTGCTGAGTTCCCAGTAATCATCAACTCCTGTTGACTGAATAGCGCGCGTGATCGTGTTAATGCCGGCGTTGTAACCCGCGAGAGTCAGTTCCCAGCAGCCAAGCCTTCTATACTCGTCCTCAAGTTTTTGTAAAGCTCCCCTTGTTGATTTAATAAAATCCCGCCTTTCATCAAGCAGGTCCGTTACTCTCATGTTATAAGGCGAGATGCTGTTCAGCATAAACTGCCACAATCCAGCGGCGCCTGATCGGCTTAACGCGGTTACCACAAAATCAGATTCTATAATGGGGAGGTACAAAAGCTCAGGCGGAAGCCCGCGGCGCTCAATTTCTTCCTTTATAAAAGGAAGATATATATTTCCCCGCTGTAAAGTCGCGTTAAGCGCCGCGATATTGCTCCGGTTCGCGTACTGCGCGATGAATCTTCGCGTTAAAGCCTGATCCAGCGCTTTATCGGTTAACAATGAATTTTCCGCGCGGTTTAAATATGAATGTGATTCCCAAACTGGTTTTTCATCTTCATCTGAGATATCAATGTCAGATAACAGATCGCCGTCTGATAACGGATTTAAATCCAAAGGCGCTGAATCAGTTAATGGCGCGCTATAAAATGTGTTTGACAAAAAGCCCGATCCAGAGGGAGCAATCATACGCAAGGGTCTTGTTATCTCATTTTGCGCCAGTAATAAATTAAATCCTGAAACAAAAATAAAAACCGCGGCTAAAAATAAAAATTTTAAACCGCGGGACTTAACATATTCAATAACGCTGACGCGCGGAGAAGACATAATCAAAAGAAAAATATTCATAGCGTTAAAATTTTTCTCCGTAATAAATCCCTACCCATTCCCAGTTGCCGTGTATCTCAGGCTCCTGAGGAAAATAAATTTTCCTGAAATAGAAGTACCATGTAGAAAGCGGCTGTGACCAGCCTGTTGTTCTCAAAAAAGCCTCGGTAGTGTTTGAAGACTCATCAAGCTCGGAAGCGAAACGGATTCTGTTTCCGTACATGAATTGAGCTAAATTGAATCTTGTCATTCCAGCTTCGTCTGTCTCGATTTGCTCCCATGATCGCGCGAAAAAGTTGACCTTTGCCTGATAACGCGAAAGTCTCGCCGAGTCTCCGTCTTCCAGCGCTTCCTGAACGGCGGATCTTAAAGCCTGCAGACTTTCGAACGTCCAGTCTTTCTGCGATCTGGAAAAATCCACAAGCTGTTTCGCGTACCTGTCCGCGTCCGGGAAACCAGTTATTATCGCGCCGGAAAACGGCAGGTAATTTGTATACGCTTGTATCGCGCCGTTCCAGTCGCCTACAGCCTCGCATGCCTGCCCAAGCATAAAATACGCCGCCGCTAAATCGATTTTTTCCGGGAATCTTGAAATCAATTCCCTGTAATACCACACCTGATGTTCCGGATTTTTATTCAGATTGATAAGGTTCTGCAGGCATATTAAATGAATTGACTCGTTATTTATCAATAAATCGGGATAATTTTTTAAAATAAGGTCAAAGAAAAGGGCGGCGATTGGAGCTGAACCCTGCTGCATATTCGCGTAGGCAATCATCAAAAAATAATACCCGTTATACGGATCATGCGGATTATTTATCGTTCTTGAGCTTAAAAAATGTATCATCCTGTCGTAATTCTTTAAACGGCCGTAATAAGCCGCGATTTCCCGCGTTACGGCGAATTCCGCTTCGCTGCCTTGTTCTTCTATTGTTAATAAATTGAATAATTCCTTTAGATATTCCTTATCATCGTTTGTGCCGATTAAAAAATACTTGTCAACCTCCTGAGTGCCGTACCATAAACCGGACACAAACTCGCATGATGTAAAAGTAAAAATAATTATGATTTTTATTGTTATATTTGCGAAATATTTTAATTTTTTAGTCATTTTCATTGTTTATAATACTATCATTGTGTTATTATTTTGTATATGTATTCTGTTTTGATTGTTTTTATTCTTATATAGTATTGGAAAATTTACGGTGATTTTTAATCATAAAAACTTGATATTTTGTATTTTTTTTTCTCTTTTGATGATTCTTTCCTGCAGGTCGCCGCAGGTTGACAACGCGGGCGGTTTTCCCGAATATCCTGATCAACAACCGGCGCATTCAACGCATGGGCAAACAGATACTCCCGCTGTGACGCAACCGGGAACATCAACGGCGCAGCAGCCCGTATCCGCGCAGCCGTCCAGTCTGTCAGAAGAAATCAGGAGTTTGACAGAATCAGGCGTTTTAGCGTCAATGCTTCAGGCAATTGAGCTTATCCGAACAAGGGATCTAAGCGCTTCTGAGTTTGGACGCGCGATATCAGGAATAAACGCGGTATTAATCAGATTTGTCTACCCAGATTCTCTTACAAGGCTCCCTGTAGTTGATCTCCCGCAAACTTCCAATTACACGCGAATCATAAGAGAAGCGGAAAGAGGAAATTATACCCGTCCTCTCGCTGAATCAAATGATTTTCTTGAGCATATTCTGCCTTTTTTGGCTTTTAATCAGGTAAGCGAGGAGTTATATTCCACTATCCTGATTGATCTTGAAAAAGCCGGACATTTAAGATCGGGTTCCGTATTGCCTCCCTATTTTAAAGGTCTTGTTTATGAACAGATAAATAATTATCAGGAAGCGCTCGCGTCATATAATCAGGCGTTTAATATTTCTGGAAGTTTTTATCCCGCGCAAATTGGAATCGCGCGCGTAACAAGATTATTAAATAACTCGCAAAGCTCGGTTGAAATCCTGTCTGATTTGATTATTACCCATCCTGACAGCTCGGAAATCAAAAGAGAACTCGCTTTAAGCTATTTTTATAACGGAGACTGGTCGCGCGCTCTTCCCGCGATAGATGATATTCTGCGCGTTGAACCCAGAAACGGCGAGTTCCTTTTAATGAGAGCGCAAATCTTTCTGTCTCAGGGGAATTTTTCGCAGGCGAACGCCGCACTTGATAACTACGCCGCGATTAACACAACAAACAGGGATTACCTTTTTATGCGCGCCCGCGTTCAAATCGAAGGAAACCGCAACCGCGACTCAGCTTTAAATTATCTGCGTTCATTATTAAGAATTAATTCAAACGATATAGAAGCTTTGATTTACACGGTAGGTTTGCTGATGGAATCCCAGCGCGCCTCCGATCAGGCTGAGGGCAGAGAGCTTTTGACGCGTCTTCAGCAGCTTTCAGGCTCATCAATAGAAGTGTTGAGTTTAAGCCTAAGAGAAGCTGTCCGCCGCGAAAACTGGCAGGAGGCTCAAAGATATTTAAACAGTATTCTGGCTGTCCGCCGTACAGCGCCGGACCTCGTAAACGGTTACTATATTGAGCGCGGCTTAGGAAACAACGCGAGAGCGCTCACATTCGCGCGAGAGCTTTACGAAAGAGACGCGTCGAATAATGAAAATACCGTTATTTATATTTCCGCGTTAATTGATAACGGACAAAACGCCGAGGCGTCCCGCCTTATAGAAAGCCGTCTTAACTCAGTTACAAACGCTCAGCTTAAAAGCCGGTTCTTTTTTTTAAGAAGCCGCCTTCGCGCGCACACTGACGACGCTCTAAGCGATCTGCGCTCAAGCCTTTTTGAAGATCCAAGAAACTTAGACGCCATTATCGCGATGTTCGAGATTTACCATAACAACCGCGAAGAGAGACGCGCTGTTTACTATCTGAGGCAGGCTCTGGCAATAGCCCCCGATCATCCGCTTCTTCGCCGCTACGAGGTTGAATACGCGTCATTGCTGGGCAGAAATTAAAACAGGATAACAGGTACCATTTCGCGCAAAATTGACAACCGTTCTTAATTTTGTTATATTGTCGGTAGATAATACAAATGCGAAAATTGGATGAAAAAAACACCTCTATAATTTATACTTTCTGTTCATTATTCACTGTTCTCTGTTCACTGCTACTTATCTCCTGTCCTAACCCCTTGATGACGGAAGTGTTGGGGATTAAAACAATCTATTTTAACGCGAACGGCGGCTCCCCTGTTCCTCCAAGCCAGGAATTATGGAAAAATGAGAAGATAAAGCAGCCGTCCAATCCTTCAAGGGAAGGGGCCTTCTCTAGTTGTGGCAACTTGGTCAGCGTAAATATCCCCGCCGCGACAACAATCGGCAACAACGCGTTCAGTGGTTGTAATAACTTGGTCGACGTGAATTTCCCCGCGGTAACCTCAATCGGCGACTATACCTTCGCGGACTGCTATAGCCTGACCAACGTGAGTTTCCCCGCGGCAACCAGCATCGGTGAATGGGTCTTCGGAGACTGCGACAGCCTGACCAGCGTGAGTTTCCCCGCGGTAACCAGCATCGGTGAATGGGTCTTCGGAGACTGCGACAGCCTGACCAGCGTGAGTTTCCCCGCCGCGACAACAATCGGGGACTATGCCTTCGCGGCCTGTGCCAGTCTGGCTACCGCGTATTTCCCGTCAGTAATCAATATCGGTAACTCTGCCTTCGCGTATACCGAAAATACTCCTTTAACCATTACTTTAGGTTCCGCTGCTCCTGCGCTGGAATTGAGCATTTTCGATGGCGTAACCGGCAAAACCGTTACAGTACAAATTCCCAATGGCGCAACAGGCTACAGTCCTGCCGCCAGCCCCTTTACCGGCACGCAGGCTACGGTTTCCGGCACCATCGTAAACTGGGGCAATGGCTTTAGAGGAGGAGGCTGGAACGGGAGCGCTTTCACAGGCGCCGCCACTCTTGTGAATACGGAGGTTACAATGGATATTGTAGTGAGACCGTAGGTCGCGGGGATCGGTGGATGTTACGCGAAAGCCCTTTGCGGCTTGGTTGTCTTTGCGAGAGGAAGAATTTTAACCACGAACCACGCGAACCTCTCAGCTCTCGAACAGTAAGTTCGTGATGGTATGCAATTAGATTTTTTTATAGTATTATTTTTCGCACTTCTATAGTTACGTATAAACTGGTATCAAATACTTAAAACTCATAATATACCTAAAGTTATTAAAAAGTATACATAAAAGCAAATTTCTCCTGCTTGTATAAGATTAATCTTTCAAACTCGAATTAATCCACATCAGGTAGACTTATTTCCGTAGGATTATTACTATTAAATTCCGGTTTTGGACGCATAGGGTAAGCCTTATTATGCGGTATTACTTTACCAGTATTTTTATCTTTTTCTGCCTGAACAGCGTCTTCTGTTTCTTCATGTAATTTCTTTCTCTCAACTAATATTCGTTTCATATTTAAATTAGTTTCTAAAATTCAAAACTAAGTATATATGGCAGAAAGTATTCATAAAAGACCCGGATCATTAAGGATTCA
>JGI24695J34938_10000295_pt1 | contig 49198 bp, 42 predicted proteins | sample TergutCo191P3_FD_34938 | JGI IMG/M metagenome (IMG submission 34938)
TGCGTATAGGCTGGATGATCTTTAGGTCCAGGACCACCAACCTGAATCATGTTTTGATACCATTCATTTCTGAAATTTGCATCTGGAACAGCACACCTAATATAGCCGCCAGGTTTTAAAAAATCGAAACAATTTCTTGCGGCTATTATGCCCTCGTCTTCTGTCATATGTTCCCAAACGTGTTCTGCTAAAATGGCATCTATACTTTGATATTCAAAGTTTTTCAAAAAATGTTCTCGATTAAGAACATTCATTTCATTTTCTTGTGTTGCTATCCAACCGTCAAATATTGTCTTTTCAGCTCCAATTATAATTTTAGTCAACATTTTCTCCGATTTTTTTTGTATTATAATTTTTATACTATTTTCTAATAATTGTCAATTAAGTAATTATATATTCTTTATTTTTTAATTTTTTTATTAATATTTAATCCGAAAACATGTCAAATAACTAGCATCTAACTCTTAAATAGCTGATATTCCTGAATACATAATCGCTTCTGGGAATTCGATTTTAATAAAGTAAAATATTCAATTTTAGAGTCAACTGAAATGATCAAATCAAAAGTAATAAAAAATGTTATTGCATTGTATTATAATATTATGATATTATATATTACATATATAAATATAGATGGTAACAGGAGGAACATAAATGGCATTAAAAAATTCAAAATATATGCAGGTTATTAATCCGGTTTACACGGGAGACATGCCGGCTTCTGAGATGAAGCTGTCCTTTATAAATTATGATTCCGATTTTGCGGAAACAAAAGATATTTCCTCTATCGATGAAGTAATAAATTTAAAAAACGATTCAAAAATTTTATGGATAAATGTCAGTGGATTAAAAGACACAGAATCCATTAAGCGTTTGGGCGAGCTTTTGGAAATTCACCCTTTAACTATCGAAGATATTCTGCAGACAGAACAGCAGGCAAAAATGGAAGTATTCGAGAAATACAGATTTTTATTGGTTAAAACAATTATGCAAAAAAAGAATACAGTTTACCAAATGAATTCGGAAAAGAAAAAATCTTTTCTGTCTTTCGGGAAGGACAGGCGCTTTACAGCCGCAAGAGTAAAAACAGACGAACTTAATATAACCCAGGTTGGAATTGTTATAATGAAAAACATTCTTTTAACTTTTCAGGAACTGTCAAGAGGCGCGTTTGAAGGCATAAGAAGAAAAATAATTGAGAATACCGGTGAAATCCGCAAAATGGAAACCGATTACCTTGCCTACCTTATAATTGATAAAATAGTAGACGAATATTTTAATTCAATAAACCATTTGGAAGAACATGTAGAAAATCTGGAGGAACGCGCCGCGAGAACAAGCGATGATACATACATAGAAGAAATACAGGAAACAAAAAAATACCTGCTTTTAATTAAAAAAGCGATTTTACCTTTAAGAGATAATCTTTTAATTATTTCCCGGCATGAGTCGTTTTTCCAAAACGGGGAAATAAAGCCTTTTTTACAGGACTTAATCGAAAACCTGGATCACGCTGTGACTCAGGTAGAACATTACCGCGAATGGCTGTCGGGCATTATGGAAGTAAACTTGTCTGTTTTATCATACCAGTTAAACAAAGTAATGAAAGTTTTGGCGATGATTTCCGCCATTTTTATTCCATTGTCCTTTATAGCCGGCATTTACGGCATGAATTTTCAAAATATGCCTGAACTAAGCACCAGCTTTGGGTATTTCATTGTCCTTGGCGTAATGTTTTTGGTTGCGTCGATTATGATAGTCTTTTTTAAATTACGCCGGTGGTTTTAACATAAACCTCGATTTATTCAGTCATAAAAAATACCATTTTACCTCTATTGACACATAAATTACTTTAATATATACTAAATATCTATAAAGGGGAGGGACCCCATTATAAAATTATTTTAAAGGAAGGGTTATTATGAAAGAGAAAGAAAGAGTAAGAGAAATGAATGAATTAATTGAGATGCAGAAAGCCGATGAAGCTAAACTTGAAAAGGGAATAAATGATATTGAGGATATGGTCAAAAGAGAAGAAGAGCAGTATAACGCCAAGATAAATGAAGTTGAGAATGAAATATTGGAAGATCAGGATAGAGTAGGTGTTTTTGGCAAATCAGGTTCTTAAAAAATAATATCGATCTGGAATGATTTTTTAAGATTTTTTTCTCTTTTTCAATGGTACAAGTGTATGGTTTTGTATACACTAATTCGGACAGGCTTCGGCTGTTTTTCCGCAGCCTGTAAGGATGAATTTTATAAGCTATCAGAATAATTTGACCATTCAATTGCCTGCTGACGAAGCTCCTGAGAATTTGTGCAGTGAAGTTTTAGTTTTATATGTTCCTTGTGAGTGTCTACAGTCTTTGTGCTTAAATTTAACTTGGAAGCGATATCAATAGTGCCGAAACCTTTTCCTATCAGTGTAAAAACCTGAAGCTCCCTGTTTGACAATTTTTGATATGAAGCCGCCCAGTCAGTTGAACCCCGGGAATTCTCTCCTGTCATAGCCTGAAAAATCCGCTCCCGTTCGTTTTCGCTTAAAAATACCTTTCCATCCAGCACAGTTGTTATAGCTTCAATTATTTTTTCTTTTGGCGCTGTTTTCATTACATAGCCGCGAGCGCCAAGGCGGAGAACTCTTTCTGAATAAAAACGCTCTTCGTTTACTGTTAGGATCAATATAGAAGTATCGGGTGAAATGGCTTTTATTTTTGAAATGATATTCATGCCGTTTTCTTTGCCAAGTTTGATTTCTATAATTACAAGTTTTGGACGTTCTTTTTCCGTGAGCTTTAATGCGTCTTCGCAGTTATCTGCCGTTCCAATAATATTGAATTTTTGAAAATCATCAAGAAGAGACGAAAGTCCTAAAATATGCAGAGGATGATTGTCTACAATCAATACTTTTATATATACGGTCTTTGCCATAGATTATTACTAACATATTTTCCGTATATTTTCTATAGGGCATATTACCTATGTTATTATATTACTATATCCATAATACTTGAGTGATGAATAATGGTTTAAAAGACGCGTGGGGCAGATATTTCAAAATAGGCGCTGCTGTTTGCGGGAATGTAATTCAAAAAAAAGAAGCGGATGATATCTTAAAAAAACATTTTTCTACCTTAACAATAGAAAACGGAATGAAATTCGGCCGCATTCATCCCGAGGAAAATAAATGGAACTGGGAAGAGTGCGATCTTATAGCCTCCTATGCCAAAAAAAATGGACTTCTTATGCGCGGGCACACAATAGTTTGGCATAATCAAAATCCATCATGGCTGTTTCTTGACGGCGGGGACACAGCCTCCAAAGAGGTTATGTACAGGCGTTTGGAAGATCATATAGAAAAACTGACAGACCGTTACAAGAATGATATTTATTCATGGGATGTTGTAAACGAAGCTATTGATGTTGATCACGGCGATGAAAATGGTTTTCGTCCTGGCAATTGGTATAAAATCTGCGGAAAGGAAATCTACGAGACAGCCTTTAAACTTATGAGGCAGGCATGTCCCGGTGCCAAACTTTTATACAATGATTACAACAACGAAAGCGGCGCCAAAATGGAAACAACAATTAAATATATAAAATCTCTTTTGGATGCCGGTATTCCAATTGACGGAGTAGGCTTACAGGGGCACTGGTATTTTAATTTCCCTGATGAAAAAACACTTAGAGCGGCTTTGGAAAGTTATTCATCTTTGGGTATTAATATTGAATTAACAGAAGTTGATATTTCTGTTTATAAATGGATGGAAGGAAGAGAGAAAAAAGATTTTTTCACTTCAAGACCGCAGGATAGAATTACAGAGCAGGGAAAACGTTTTCTTGAGATATTCAATATTATTTCTGAATATCCCGCAGTAAAAAATATTACCACATGGGGAATTGCTGACTCTTTTACATGGCTTGATAATTTCCCTGTGCCGGAAAGAAAAAACTGGCCGCTTCTTTTTGATGAAAATTTTAACGAAAAGCCTGTAGTAGGACAGCTCATAGAAGCCGGGCTTAATAAGAAATAACAGCTTTACGCTTCTTTATCTTCGCGTGAACTTTTTATTTTTTTACTCTTCCGTAGAATGTTGTTATCGATCTTTCCTGAAGATGAACGTCAGAAATGTTTCCTGACACTCTTTGCCTTCCTGATTGTTTTAATTTTTCTTTTTCGGATGTGCGCCAGATTTCTAGATTTGTAAATTCCGCTCCTTGTAGTTCAAGGGTAACGCTTGAAGACGTTATGCGCTCATTTATTATTACAATCGCTATTTCGTCTGTGTCAGGATTTTTGTAAGCGCTTGAGTATAACCCTGTAATTCTTGGAGTCGATATGCCGATTCGCCGCCAGCCCGGGCGGATGAAGCGGGAAAATTGCCCCATGGCGTATAATCTGTCGGCGGCTATTATTAAATCATCATCAACGCGTATTAAAGCGCCGGGAAAATCATTTTCCCTGTTGTTTGTCCAAAGCCACCAGAATAAAAACGCGTTTGTCTGGGCGAGCGTCATGTTCCAGTGGATCATTCTCGCGTAAAAAAGTGCGTTACTGATGCCGCTCCCGGACGGAAGATGGGGACCCGACCCTGAAACTTCTGTCTGCCAAAAGCGTTTTCCGGAAGCTATAATATCGGGGAATTCCATTGAGCCTGCTCTTGAGGAAGGGTCGTTTGGAGCGTTGTATTGATGTAAAGCGATGTGGCTTATAATCCTCTCTGACTCAGGATCATCAAGAGAAGGTTTAATCATTTCGTTAAAATTGATATTAAAATTTTCAAACTCCGGCATCATTATGCCTATGGTATTACCTAAACGGGCTGAGTTATATATATCGCCGCTGAAAGTAATATTTTTTTTTGGAAACCTTTGCGCTATAATTTTTATAAAATCACGCAAATCTGTTCCGCTCCAATACGCCGATTCCCAATCCGCTTTCCAGTTTGGCTCATTTTGAACTGAAAGGATTGCAAGAGGATGACCCATCATGGGTTCAAAGTTTTTTACATAATCGCCCAAAAGATCGGCGTAATCATTATAGTGCGCGCGTTTAAGTCTTCCCCAGATATCAGGTTTTGACCAGTCGATAGCGAAATTAAGTCTTGAACTTACATTTGTAACGTCTTCTTTCCAGCGCGTTACGCGATTATTGGGAGGAGTCCACGGAGCGCTCATTATTACAAGCCGCTCAGGACCGTTTTCGCCGAGGTTTTGAATCTGGCGGATAAGAGATCTTGTACTTGATATATCCCAGCTGTTCCAGTCCAGATTAAAAGTTTTTACGCCGTCTTCGTTTACAGTGTATGAATATGTATTATCATTGTTTCTTACAAGAAAGCCGTCGTTATGGCTTGGCGTATTGTCTCCCGCAAGCCTTTCCCTAAAAGGAATACGGTTACGCAAAATCGTAAAACCCATTCCGTCTGTTCTTGAGTAGAGGAGCCTGACAAGTCTTTGCGCAGTATACGGATCATTGGGAAGCCTTGTCCACGCGTTTGATCCGCCGAAACCGTCAATGATTTGGCGCGTGTCATCATAATTAACGGTAATTGTTCCGCTGCTTTCCAAAGTTCTGGAGCCTGTGCCGCATCCTGAAAAAATTATCAAAACAAAAAAAGCGGCGCATAAAAACTTTATTTTCATCTAATAAGGAATCTGTTCGGATCCGCTACAGCCCAAAAAGCCTGCTTTGGATTTAAGTCGCCGTCCCAGAGACACGGGTTCCCGCGTGATTTCCAGCTGAACTCATCATCGAGCCCCCACATTGTTACTCTTGGAATATGATCGCTGTACTGCTTAAACAGATCAAAAAGCTCCGCGTATTTTATCGCTTGAATTCTTCCTTCCATTTCGGTTATGTTTGAATTTCTTCCTGTGCCGAAACTGCCGCTTCCAACGCTTGAAATTTCCACATCAAGCTCGCTTATATCAACTTTAATTCCCAAAGCGATAAATCTTTCGATAGAGTTTCTTACATTGGGAACGCTTGTGTTGATTCCATAATGCGCCTGCATTCCTACGCCGTCAATTAAATTACGGTTGTTGCCTTCTGCTCTGTATCTGTCGTTAATATCTTTTACCATGTTGGCGACAACCTGGGATTTTCTCTGGTTGTCCATATTGTAATCGTTATAATAAAGCATTATATCGGGATCTGCGGCTCTCGCAGTTCTAAACGCAAGCTCTATAAAATCTGCGCCCATCGCTTTAAACCATCCTGAGTCTTCTCTAAGCTGCGTTCTCCAGTCCCTGTTTTGATCTCCCGGATTTATTCTTTCTTTTACAGCTTCATTTACAACGTCCCATGCAAATACTTTACCTTTATAATGAGCAAGGACTGTGTTTATATGAAGTATCATGTTCTGTCTTACTTCCTGTGGAGTGCCTTGTGTCATCCATGCGTGAGTCTGTGAATGCCAGACAAGAGTATGACCATGAATCTTCATGCCGTAGGGTTCCATAGCCTCGATAAGGTTGTCGGCGTTTCTGAAATTATAGGCGCCGCCCCTTTGACGGGGAGCAAGAGCGTCAGGCTTCATGGCGTTTTCCGCAGTTACGACATTGAAATGGGTTGTTAAAAGTTCTCTGTATTCGTCAGTTAAATACCTGCCGTTTATTATGTTTCCCAAAAGGAAATAATCTTTGTAAATTTCTTTAAGAGCCGGCAGATCCCGNGGAGCAGCCTTTGACGGACCTGAGCCGCATGTTGTTACGNAAAAAATCAGAATAAATAATAAANAAATTGACAGAATTTTATTTTTCATATAAATACCTCTTGGAATTTGAGCTTAAATATATAATATCACGCGCGGGCGTATTTATCAACAAAAGATTTTATTGTATAATTCTCTCATGGAAAATTTTAACCATGAGTGGAAATTCCGGCTTGGAGATATTAAAAATGCCCAAAATCCCAAAATTACAGACAAATCATGGGAGATAGTCAATTTACCTCATGATTGGGTGATTTCTCAGCCGTTTGACAAAGGCGAAGAAGGGGGATGGACTCCCCAGAATATGCAGGGTTTTTTCGCCTGGCGGGGTCTTTGCTGGTATCGCAAGGAATTCACTCTTGGATCAACTGCGGGCAAGGCTTTTTATATTTATTTTGGCGGAGCTTACCGCAACAGCACGATCTATATAAACGGCGAGAAAGCCGGAGGCAGGGCAAACGGCTATATTAGTTTTGAAGTCGATATAACAAATTATGTCAAGGAAGGAAAAAACCTGATAGCCGTAAGGCTTGATAATCAATGCGAAGATCCGGACAGATGGTATTCGGGAAGCGGTCTTTACCGCGACGTGTTTCTTAAGGTTCTCCCGTTAACTCATATTAAAACATGGGGTGTTAGAGTAGAGCCGGTTTTCGATAAAGATAAAAAAACAGCGAACGTAAAAGTTACCACGATAATTGTAGACAGAGAGAAGGGAGCAGATAGCAGGGAAAAAGTGTTGAGGGTTAAAATTATTAACCCTGACGGGCAATGCGCAGCGGAGGAAACAATACCTCTTGATCCAAAAAAACATAAAACTACTTCGCCTGCAAATGAGTTTCCTTTACTTCGCGTGAACTCAGCTTTTGTTATTAAAAATCCTTTGCTATGGTCTTCTGATAATCCAAATTTATATAAACTCACAGCGGAAATAATCGATGGTCATTCCACAGAAGTGTCTTTCGGCGTTCGCACGATCGAGATCGCGTATAACAAGGGAATGACAGTTAACGGCGAGAAAATAAAGTTAAAAGGCGTCTGTCTTCATCATGAGGCAGGCATTGCAGGCTCTGCGTATTATGAAGATGTTTGGGTTAGAAGACTTAAAATTCTTAAAAGCATCGGATGTAACGCGATAAGGACAAGCCATAATCCGCCTGCCGAGGAATTTTTAAGTCTTTGCGACAGAATGGGTTTTTATGTTATTGACGAATGTTTTGACAAATGGAAAAGCGGTTATTATGCAAGCCATTTTGACGAAGACCATAAAAATGATTTAACAGATTTTATTTTAAGAGACAGAAACCATCCGTCAATTTTTATGTGGAGCGTAGGAAATGAGGTCGAGAATCAGGGGCAGGACAGCATGATCGCGATTCAAAAAACGCTTTGCGATATTGTCCGCTCTTTGGACGATCGTCCCGTAACATGCGCTCTGGCTCCTCACGCGAATCCAAGAACTTTGGTGGGTTCTCCTCCTGAGGAGCTTGTTAAATTGACAAAAAAAATGGCGAAAGACGTTGATGTTTTGGGATTCAATTATCATGAGCCTTTGTATGAATATTACACAAAGGGTATTGAGAAACCTATTGTAGGAACGGAATGTTACGAGTTTTATTCAAGCGTAGGCACAAACTTTGAGGATGTTTCAGATAAAAATCCCTGGCAGTTTGTCCTTGAAAATGACAATGTAATAGGACAGTTTATTTGGGCGGGAATTGATTATCTTGGCGAATCTCCCTGGCCTTCAAAAGGCTGGTCTGCTTCAATTATCGATATTTGCGGCTTTTTAAAACCAAACGCTTTTTTTAGAAAGAGCATTTGGACACAGGAGCCGTTTGTTTATTTGTCCTTTTACGATCAGTATATAAGACCTGATTACGCGAGGGGACGCTGGTCTTTTCCTTCGATGTCTTCCCATCTTAATCATGAGTATTTTAACAGAAGAAATGTTACAGCCGCCGTCTTTACAAACTGCGAAGAAGCGGAACTCTGGATAAATGATAAAAAGCGTGGAAGAAGAAAAAAAGCGGACTTTAGAAATGGAATTATCGAATGGGCGTATGAATATACATTAGGCAGCGTAGAGGTAAAAGGTTTTAATAAAGGCAAAGAAGTCTGTTCATATAAATTGCAAACGGCGGGAGAAGCCAAAAAAATCAAATTAATTTCTGACACTCAGGAATTAAAACAGGGAGGCGTCGCAAGCATAGAAGTAAATATTACCGATAAAAACGGCATTTTATACAATAGCGAAGATATGTTAGTTGAATTTTATCTTGAGGGAGAGGCGAAAATACTTGGCGCATGTTCTTGCGACTTAAATCAAAATATGGGATTTACGATGCCAAAAACCATGACATCTGGCGGAAAAGCGCTTGTGTTAATAAGAGCGGGATATAACAGCGGAGCCGTAGAGCTTTTCGCTTATTCAGAAAAACTTGAAAAAGCTTCGATGCGTTTCAAAGTAAAGTGAGAAAAAAATGAAGATGACAATGCGCTGGTTTGGACCCGATTACGACCCTGTAACGCTTGATAAAATACGCCAGGTTCCGGATGTTAAAGGCGTTATTACAACATTATACGGAAAGCAGCCGGGAGATATTTGGGAAAAAGATGAACTTTTCGCCCTTAAAAAAATAGTGGAAGATGCGGGTCTTACAATAGCCGGAATAGAAAGCGTAAATGTGCATGACTCAATTAAAACAGGAGCTGCGGATCGTGACATGTATATCGAAAGATATATCGATACATTAAAAGTTGTAAGCGAAGCCAAAATCAATCTTGTTGTATATAATTTTATGGCGGTTTTTGACTGGACGCGTTCTGATCTTGCAAAGCTTCGCCCGGACGGAGCGACTGTCATGGCGTATGATCATTTGCTTGTGGAAAAAATTAATCCTGACAATATGTTTGACGTAATGCAGGAAAAAGCCGGAGGCTGCCTTCTTCCCGGATGGGAACCGCAGAGAATGGCGCGTATAAAAGAGCTTTTTAAGATGTATCATGATGTTGATGAAGAAGCTCTTTTTAAAAATCTTGAATATTTTATAAAAGCGATAATGCCCGCTTGTGATAAATACGGAATAAATATGGGAATGCATCCCGATGATCCGGGATGGTCTGTTTTCGGGCTTCCAAGAATAATGAAAAACAAAGACGATATTATGCGTCTTATTAAAATGACAGATAATCCTAGAAATGGAATAACTCTTTGTTCAGGAAGTCTTGGCACAAATCCCGGAAACGATATCCCCGATATTATACGCGGCTTAAAGGGAAGAATCCATTTCGCTCATGTAAGAAACGTTAAACACAACGCTCCTGGTGATTTTGAGGAATCCGCTCATCTTTCAAGCGACGGCTCTCTTGATATGTACGAGATAATGAAAGCGCTTTATGATATTGGTTTTGACGGCCCCTTGCGCCCCGATCACGGAAGGCAAATCTGGGGAGAAATTTCCGTTCCAGGTTACGGATTAAATGACAGAGCGATAGGATTAAGCTATCTTAGCGGATTATGGGAAGCGATTAATAAATCAAATAAAAAATAGTTAAATTTATTTTATTTTTTTGGAGAGGTTATGCTGAAAGAATACGACTGCTGGTTACAGAAAAGAAGAGTTACATCAGAAATATTTGTTCCCGAGCTTATTCAGACTATAAAAGGCGGGAAGGTGTACGCTCAGGCTGTTAAAGAATTCAAAAGCGGAATAAAAAGGCTTTTGGGTTTTGTGCCGAGAGTTCAAAAAGAACTTGTAAAAAAGCAGAACGAGGATAATACAGTATTTCTGGGACTGGACGCAGATCTAAAAGAAGAAGGCTTCGTTATAAAAATATCAGATAACAGAATTTCCATTAAAGGGCAGAATGAAAACGGTTTATTGTACGGAGTGTTCAGGTTTTTATCTCTCCTTGCGAGAAGCGAATTAAAAAACAACATGGAAATATCTGACGCTCCGTTGTCTCCTTTAAGAATGATAAATCACTGGGATAATTTTGACGGCACTATAGAAAGAGGTTACGCCGGAAACTCTCTTTTTTATAAAAAAGGCGGTTTTGATTTTAATGAACAGAGAATCGAGGATTACGCGCGTCTTTTGGCGTCCGTTGGAATTAACAGGGTTTCCATAAATAACGTAAATGTGCGGGACAAGGCAAAATTATTAATAACAGAAAAATACTTAAAGGATGCCTCTGAGTTAGCCGCCATTTTCAGGCGATTTGGAATAAGGCTCTTTTTAAGCATCAACTTTGGCGCTCCCTGGTCGCTTGGAAAACTCGCGACAGCCGATCCTTTAGACAGCGATGTCGCGGAATGGTGGAAGGAAAGAGCTTCCATAATTTACAGGTTTATACCTGACCTTGCGGGTTTTCTTGTAAAAGCGGATTCGGAAGGGGAGCCGGGACCATTCCAGTACAACAGAAATCACGCTGACGGAGCCAATATGCTTGCCGCCGCTGTAAAACCATTCGGAGGCGAGATTGTATGGAGATGCTTTGTTTACAACTGCCAGCAGGATTGGAGAGACCATACCTTTGACAGGGCAAGAGCGGCTTACGATCATTTTAAACCGCTTGACGGAGCGTTTAAGGAAAATGTAATTCTGCAGATTAAATTCGGTCCCTATGATTTTCAGGTGCGTGAACCTGTAGCGCCTCTTTTCGGCGCTCTTTTAAAAACGCGCCATGTTATGGAATTGCAGATAACGCAGGAATATACCGGCCATCAGATTGATCTTTGCTACCTTCCTTATGTATGGCAGGATATCATGAGCTTTGACACAGGTCACAGAAGTAAAAGCCGGATTATCGATTTGGTTGGAGAAAAAAAAGAAGGCTGCCCGAATATTGAAGGGTTTGCATCTGTTGTAAATGTCGGGCTTGATAATAACTGGACAGGTCATACGCTTGCGCAGGCGAACCTGTACGGATACGGACGCATGGCGTGGAATCCGTCTTTAAGCGCGGATGAAATAGCGAAAGAGTGGACTGTTCTTTCGTTCGGCGATAATAGTAACGCGAAAAAAATCGAAAACATTTTAATGACTTCATATCCCGCATACGAAAAAAACAACGCTCCGTTCGGCGTTTGCTTTATGGTTACGCCAAACTCTCATTACGGTCCCAATATCGAAGGATACGAGTACAGCAGGTGGGGCACGTATCACAGAGCTGACGCTAACGCGATAGGCATAGATCGCACAAAGACAGGAACAGGCTATACAGAACAATATTCAAATGAAAAAGCCGAATATTTTTCTGACTTAAAAACATGCCCGCAAAACCTTGTGCTTTTTTTTCACAGGCTTCGTTATGACTATAAAATGAATAATGATAAAACGCTCCTTCAAAATATTTACGACACGCATTTTGAAGGATATGATGAAGCTCTCTCCATGATGGAACAGTGGAAAAGCCTTAAAGGCTCACTTGAAAAAGAAGTGTATAAATCCGTACTCTTTCGCTTTGAACGCCAAATGACAAACGCGCGTGAATGGAGAGATCAAATTAACACATACTTCTTTAGAAAAACCGGAATAGGTGACGAAAAAGGCAGAAGAATTTTTGACTAAGTGAGGCTTTTTGCAAAACTTAAGTTTTGCAAAAAATACAAGTAACTGTTACCAGGTAATATTTAATCCAAGCCCGTCCTTAAAAGTAAGCGCGTCAAACATTCCAAGAGATAGCGATACCTTTCTTCCGCTTGTTTGGGTGTGCGCGTTTGGCGAAAGCTGTAAGGCGTTTCCCTGTGCGTTTGTTATGGTCATTGAAGAAGATGATGGAGCGCTGAAACTTAAAGAAAAATTATAGCCTTCAAGCTGCGCCGCAGCAAGCGTAACTAAATCAGGATTAAAATGCGAAGAAGCGTTTGAGTTAATTATTATGTTAAGGCTGCCGTGATTTCCGTTTTGCGTAACTGTTACATTTGTAAAGCTGGAATCAAGAAGGGTAATCAATGTCTGCGTATTGGAAAACTCAAGGACAGTGTTTACAATTGTATCTTTTGATGTCTGCCTGCTTGAATACGAGACAAGTCTTAAACCTTCAATTCTGTCTATAGCCCTTTGAAAATCACGGCGGTTTACAGGAACAGGAGGCATGGACTCGTTTCCATCAAGCATTCCAAAATTAATCAGCGTGTTGGAAATATGATATTCCATTGTAACTCTTCCTGAACCGTCCCTGTTCATTTGGATATCCACGCTTGAGCCCAGACATGAGTTAAATATCAATATAAAACAAGCCGTAAAAGATAAAATAAATTTTTTTATAATGTTTTTTTTCATTAAAATTCCTCCGAATGTATTTTCATATCCTGTATTCGCACATGCGTTTCTTTTTCTATCATGTTAAAAGCCTTGTTAAGCACCTTTTCTCCAAAATCACGGGAGTTGGAAACAATCGCTCCTCCAATCTGGCAAAAGGAAAGCGAATCCTGAAGATCAACCTCCGCCGCGCTTAAATGAAATCTTGTTCGCATTTTCTCGATTACAGACTTTATTACCCTGCGTTTCTCCTTTAGATTTACAGCGCCGGGAACCTCAAAAATAATCTGTATCATTGAAACAACCATGTAATTACATATATTATATACATAAAATGACTTTCTTGCGAAGAGCGTTAATTACTATTCTCATAATTACTCCGGTATTTTGCTTTGCCCAGGAGGCCGCTCAAGAGCTTGATATGGAAGATATAAGGCGCCGTATTTTGGGAGAAGCTCCGGGCGAGCTTATGAACTATTCATTGGGAGACGCCTCGGTTTCGCTTTTTTTAACAGGTTCATGGAAAGGCGAGCTTCAGGGTAACCTCGGCTTTTTTTCATCGCCTGTTGGAAACGGGTTTATATCGCCTGAAACGCCTCTTTTATTCAAGCAGGAAGTCGATTTATCAATGTCTTTGTGGATAGACGACAGATGGTTTGTTGAAGCCAATTTTGTGGATGAGTCAAGCCAGAACACATACCGCGCGGGTTTTCAGGGTCGTCCCGGAGAGTTTTTACAGTACGCAGGCATTGGAAATACAGGACTTGATTTTCCTTCGTTCGCCTACCTCGACCTTGGCGGCGATTCTCCTTCATCGTTTGGATTGTACAGCAGGTTCGGGACAGAGAATTTAAATTTTCACGCACTTGTAAGATATGACGCCGCTTCAAGGGAAGAGCGTACCTTTACCGGAAACAGGGAGAGAACATACAGCGACGTGTCTCTTTCCAATTCGATAAGAGCAGTTTCGTTTGTTTTACCGGATGAGAATATTGTTTCTGATATTATTGTTTTTATCGAAGACGAAAGAGGAACGATACATGTTAGAGGCAGAAGGTGGAGATACGCCCTCGCAAGCGAATACGCGGTTTCAGCTTCACGCGGATTATTGGAGCTTGGTATAAGACCTTCCGGCATGGTCGCAGTAGCGTATTCAATTAACGGAGACAAAATTCAATCGCTAAATGAATATCTTGAAAACGCGCAGGACTGGTTTGATTCAACAAGGACGCGCGTTAACCTTTCTCAATATACAATGTGCTACTCAGGAGTTTCAGCATCAGGCGGGCCCTGGGATTTAACGCTTGATGGAAATCCTGTTTTGGTAATTTATCAGCCGGGAACGTTTTCTCCTTTTGAGAGACGAAACCGCTATGACGCGCCTTCAAGCTCATCAGAAAGAGCGTCTCTTGTTAGGGTTTCTACAGGCGCGGACGCTGGAGGCTTTGAGCTTGTAATGCTTGACGCTTCCATGATAACGGATATTCCTGTTAACACGGAAATTGTTAGTAACAGAAATGTATATGAACTTCTGCCATCCGGAAGCACAAGCGATAAAAGAGGCTTTGAAAATATCTGGCCTCTTGCGCCCGGATATCCTGAATTGTATCTGCCTCCCGCAAATAATTTTTCTGGCGATTTAATACTCAGGTTTACAAATTTTAACAGCGTTAGCGGATATTTTATAGGCACTGATGTAATTCCCGGATCTGTTCAGGTTTTTAGAAGCGGAATTTTGGATACAGGTTTTTCGTATAATCAAAACTCTGGCGAAGTAACGATATCAGGCGCGGGAATGAATGAAACTATTCGAATAACATATTTAAGAAAGAGCGACGGAATGCGTTTTGGAAGCATCGCCGCAGGACTCGGAGCGGTTTACGGAAAAAAATCAAGTCCGTTTTCATTAAGAACAGCAGTAGGAATAAGATGGAATCTTACAGACGAAGCGTTTACGCAGGAAAACGATCAAAGTACAGGAACTGTAGGTATAAGCGTGCAAACCAAATGGGATTATGATTTTTTAAAGGCTCATGCCGCCGCAGGTTTTACTTTTGTCCAGACAGATACAACAGGGCTTTACCGCGCAGCCGGAATGGAAGGGAATGAACTGATCCTGTCTCTTATGCCGGATGAATCATTTATTTCAAATCCTTTTAAATTCAATGATGATGAATTTGATATATCAGACAGAGCCGATTTAATATTCAGAAATTATATAAATAACAATGTTTTTACAAATTCCCTTATGTCAATTGACTGGAATGCTCCGCTTGTCGCCGGAATTAACAGGCCTTATCCTGCGCGTGACAGCCGTCTTGGAGATACTCAAATACTTGCGCTTGAATTCAGTGAACTTGAAACAGGCGCCTGGACAGGTTTTCAGATTCCGCTTGGATTTAATGCTGATATTATTTCGCGCGCGGCGGAAATTGATATACCTTTCAGGTTTTTTGATTTTAATGGAAATACAGATAATTTTAAGGTAATTGCGCAGATTGGATCATTATCAGGCAAAGATTTTTATTTTCCAGAGAATCATGAGCTAATTTGGGAAGCAGAGCTTTTTGGGGCGGCAGGAAATTTTAATACAGATACGCGCGTCTTAAGGTTTACGTTAAACGAAGAAGACAGGCGCAGGCTTGGGGACGCGAAATATCTGCGATTCGCGGTGGTAAATGAAGGAACAGGAGAAATATCAGGCAGAATTCTTTTCGCGCCGCCTGTTGTAAGAGGTTCTTCTTTTAGACCTGCGGCTTTTAACGGAACAACAATTGTTGCCGCAAACAATGATGTTATAGTAACAGAAACAAGAGAGATCGATATAAATAATTTTGAATCGTCTTTTCCTGATGTTGCAAGGAGACTTCATTCACAGAAATCATCACAAAGAGTTTTAAAGATTGAATGGGAAGAAAATCCGTTATCTGGAATGCCGATCGGCGCGGACGGTAGAATAGGGGAGGTTCCTCTTTCTGATTACCGTGAATTGTCTTTTTTTGTAAAACCGAATATTGAGGCTTCGGATATGGAAAGCGGGATTCTGGATTTTCTTATCGGCGCAGGACCTGATTCATATATGAATGCACAATCAACGCAGATTTTCGCGCAAATTCCTCTATCACAGCTGACAGCCGGACAATGGTCAAAAATTTCGCTGCGTTATCAGGGAAGTAATACAGGAATTTTTATTAATAACAATAAAATTAACGGAAATGTTAATTATAAAGCATTAAGATCATCCAATGATGATTACGGTAGAACAAGTTATATTGCGGTTATGCTTAGACCGGATGGGATACAGTTTTCCAGGGGTTCAATTTTTATTGATGAAATAATACTTGAAGATTCCGTTTTATTTTACAGAATGAACGCAGGCTCATCGGTTTCCTATACAAAGGAAGGAGCATTTGCGTATATCGCAGATACTGTGGTTCTATCAGATTTAAGAGTATCAACGGCTTTGGAAACTGAAGCAAGAACTGCTTCTGATGCCGTTAATGATCAGTTTTCATCTAGTGTTTACAATCGTTCAAGTATGGATGTATCTGTATTTGGCGCGGATGTTTCAGGCAGCGTTTCTTTTGCAGCCGCGAAAGATGATTTTTCATGGAGCGCGGATCATTCAATATCCAGATACTTCGGTCCTTTTTTCGCCAAAGAATCTTTTTTTGCTTCTCCTCATTCAAATCAGGCGCGCCATACAATAAATTTGGCGTATAAATCAAACTTGTTTGCCGCATTTGACGCGGATGCTTTTTATGATTATTCAAGGCTTCGCCAAAAATGGAATATGGGTTTGGGTTACAATCCGCAAAAAACAATAATTCCGTCTGTTTCCATAAATTCAGAAGCGTTATGGATAAGAACAGGCAATATTGATGAAAACGAAAGTTACGCGCAATTATGGCTTAAAACATTTGATTCGCTTATTCCGGATAAGGGAGAAAACGCTGATACAAGAAGAACGCAGACTCAATTTTTACTTACGCAAAGAACAAAACCTGTAGGCGCTGTTCTCACATTGCAGGGAATCACTTCCTTTAGCGGCTTAAACAGTTTAACAAGAAGCGAAAGCTCGGCATTTCTTGATGTTCCGGTTTCTCTTTCGGGCGCAAATATCAATTTTAGGATGGGAAGAAGTTTTAGAAAACATCTTTTCTTTCATGGCAGCAATATTTTTGATGATGGAAATAAATTATTGGAAAGCATTAATGATTCTGTTCCTTTACTGTTCACACTGCCGTTTTATTCTCTTTTTAATCCGCAGTTATCTCATGCGATGGATAAATCTCTTTCTCTCTCTCCATCGGCACAGTATTCGCAGTATACTTCATTCAGCGATCATTACAGCGTAAGGATAAATCTCCCTCCAATTTACAGTCTTTATGCTTTTTTGGTTCCAGTCCGGATGAATTTCCGAATAGAAAGAACACTAGAAGAAAAACTTGATACCAGAACTGATATTTTAAATTTGGGAAGCGGTATGACTTTTGCCGCGATAAATATGTTCGGAAACCTGGGGCGTTATTCAATTTTTAAATTTTATCAAACCGATGAATATTCACACGGAATTGATGCCGCAATTATTATACCAAAAGATGAACAGATATCATGGAGAGCGCAATCAACATTAAAATCGGATTTTAAAGGATTTACCGGAGGCTCTCTTAATTTAACCAATACATTTACCGTAAGATCAGGGGGTTATTGGACAGAAAGTTTTTTAACAGGATGGGAAACGCCAACAAAAAAAAGCCCGCTAAGCTCGATTTATAACATGATTGCTTCTTCTGTTGAAAGGCAGGGCTGGAGTAATTTTTCTTCGGTGCTTGGTATGAATTATGAGCAGTTAAGAAGGGAAACTCTGGAAGTAGTGTTTGATAAATCAACCGATTATCTTTTTTGGAGCATTATAGCAGGACACGAAGAAATTGTCAGGATATTAGGGAGATTAAATTTTACATCGTTTATTAAATTAAGACTGAGTGAAAATAAAAATTCTGGAATATTTACATTTGACGCAATGGCAGGCACTACATTAAGGGTTAGCTTCTGATCTCATGGCGTTTAGTATATTTCGTATAGCGTCCCTGTTTGACTGGCTTGCTCTGGCTGCTAATCCTTCAACTGCCGCAATATTATTAAAGCCGTCCGTGACAGCTCCCTGCAGCTCTGTAACTCCTTCCGCGCTTGCGCTGTCTGCGATCAAAAGAACCCTTGCAATTGCAAAACGAACTTCGTTTCTTTTTGGATCTGCGGATGTTTCAGGAAGATCGGATAACGTTTTCCTGTATTCTTCAAGAGCTCTTGCGTAAAACTCGTGTTGTTCAAGAACCTGCGCGTATTCATAACGCGCTTTTAAATCCGAATGAAGATTTAAAAAAACGGAAAATCGCTCTATTGCTTCTATTTTATTCATGGCTGCCTGGGTGCGCGCGTACAACAGCATTACATCCTTGTTTTCCTGGAGCGCTATCGGAAATTTTTTTAGAACATCTTCTGCCGCGGTAAAACGTTTCATGGCAAATAAAACAAGAGCGTGGTTATATCCGTTATCCGCGCTCTCGGGAACAAGAGTTAAAAGTTTAGAATAATGGCTGTCCGCTCTTTCAAAATCTTCAAGCATAATTCTTGTATAAGCCGCAGCCTGTAAGGCAAGAATGTTTTCTGGATCTCTTCTTAAAATTCTTTCAAAATGCTTTACAGCATCATCATATTGCCGTCTTTCAAAAGCGAGCCTTCCCAGATTATAAGTGGAAGCTGTCATTGTCCTGTCCGCCTGCCTCGCCCGGTTAAGCCATTTTTCCGCTTCTTCAAATTTTCCAAGATCAAAATACGCCATGCCAATTAAAAAATATTCTTCCGCAGAAGCGGCGGTGCTTTTGCAGTTTACAAATAGAGTTAAAATAAAAAAAGATAAAATAAAAAATACAATGTAAAGCGGCGGTCTTTTTTTTATATTCATGTTATTTCCCTGCAGCCGTCATTGATTTTTCAATTTCACCGTATTGAGAACGGTAAAGATTCGCTATACCGCTTCCGTAATCGGCAAGCAGTTGAATAATATTTCTGGGATTTGATTCATTATCGCGTCCGTTTATACGATCTCCCGCGTCTCCAAGTCCCGGCATAATGTACGAATCCTTATTTAAAACGCCGTCCATCCAGAGAGTATATATATTGCAGTTTTCAAGCGCTCTTACCGCCGTCAAAGAACCTTTAAGCGCGGAAATAACGTTTAAAATTTTTACAGAACGCGGTTTAATTCCTTTGTCTATCAAAAATTTAACAACAGTGACAAAACTTCCGCCTGTGGCGTTCATCGGGTCTGCGAAAACCCAGTCTTTGCCGTCAAGAGAACTGTAATTTACATACGATTTTTCAAGATCGATTATATATTCCATATCATTCTCTTTTTTTTCGTCATTGCGGTATATTTTAAAAAGAGAAAACGGAGTAATGTACCCGCTGGATGAATATTCTTCAATTTCTTTGCTTACAATCATGGAAGGAAGAAGAGCGGCTCTAAGCATTACGCACATGACAGTGTTGCAAATACTGTTTTCTATATCCGCGATTTTATGAACAGCGTAATTTTGAACAGGATATGAGACAGGCGTTTTTATAAACAAATGGCTCTTTGGAGATGTATGAACGTCCCATGCGCGTCTAAAAAGCATTTCGTATGAACGCTGGATATAATAAACAAATTCCTGGTTGTCTGTATTCTCGTCACGCAGTTTAGAAATAACACGGGAAGCCTCAAAATGATTTTCGCTGCTTGAGTCCATGGAATATATATGGACTCTGGAATTTTTTTTGCAGGTTTCCCGCATTAAAACTCCCATTTCGCCGCTTATGGCAATAAGATCATTTTTTGCGCCGGTGTTTCCATTCTTAATATCGGGAAATAATTTCAAAGCCCTGTCATAAAGCAATCCGGCTTTTTTTAATATATCCTTATCATCAGATGTCAGGTAGTCGTCAAGTTCACCGGCTTTTAAAATAACCTTATCCATACAAACATTATAGTATCGTACGCAGGGTGTTGGCTAGTGCCGGTTTAATTTTTATTATTAATTTAAGATGGAAGATATTCCAAAACTAACCTGAGACTTGGAACAACCTCTGCTGTTTTAAACTATCCGGGTTTGGAAAATTGCCTTTTAGAACGGATGATTGACAAAATCATAAAAAAAGTGGATTTTGTAGAGTATATGAAAATTACAGCAATTTTTTTTAAAATTACATTATTAGCGGCAATTTTAATTTTAGCTTCATCCTGTTTTAAAAGCGGCGATAGTTCTGTAGAAAGACAAGACCTTTTTACGCTTGGGATTGGTCCTATGGAAGATCAAATAGCCCTCTACAGACTGGAAGGAAACAGGGGAATAAGGCGTATAAGTTTTACAATGCGGGACGGCTTGTTTTATATTGTTGACGGAGACAGCGGCAAGATTGTCCGTTATAACTCATACGGTGATTTAATGTTCATGATTTATAACGAAGAGACAAACCCTCCGCCGATATCATTAAGAACCAATATTGGAGAAGATGAGCAGGCGACAAGATGGGCATATCCGTTTCCTCTGGAAGAGCCGGGATGGATTGCGGTTGACACAAGACGGCATATTTATGTCGAAGACAGGCTTCCGAATCAGGGACATAGATCAGACCCGGAAACAAGAGCGTTACTGGACGGCATTATTCTTCACTTTGATCAGAACGGACGTTATATCAATTTTCTGGGCAGGGAGGGAATCGGAGGAAGTCCTTTCCCGCGTATAATAGGGCTTACAACTTCGATTCAAAATGAGCTTGCGGTTTTATGCAGAATCCCTGACGGCTGGGAAGTGTACTGGTTTAATTCATCGGGTGCTTTACTGTACATTGTAAAAATATCTTTAACCACTATACCGGCTCTTCCTGACTGGCCTGAGGCTCTGGCAATTATTGACAATATTGTTGCCTCTCCCGATTCGCGCAGGCTTTATATAAAAATAAACTACAGCCGTGATACTTTTGATCAGTCAACACATACAAGAACAGGAAGCGAACCTATAAGTTCCGCAATCTGGACTTTAAATGTCGAGGACGGCACTTATGCCGGTTCTGTAGAAATCCCGCTTTATGAAATAATCGAAAACGGCCGCCCCATAAACGTCAGGGTGTTTTATTCGCTTTTGGGAGCCGCAAGAAACGGAAAACTTTTACTTTATTTTCCGCTCGAAACAGGCGGAAAAACGCTTCTCTTTGTTGACACAGAGTCGCGGGAACAGCGCAGAGGGTTTATAAACTATTCAAATGATGAACTTAGGTACAATGATTTTTTCCTTTCTTCTGACGGGATTCTTTCCGCGATGCTTGCTGACAATTTTAATGTAAAAATTGTCTGGTGGCGTACAGACAGGTTTATAGGCGAGCTGCCATAATGCAGAGTAACCCGGGAGTGTGAAATGGAGAATGATGAGAAGGAAGCTGGGAAAAAAAGACCTAACGCCGGATACGAACTCTCAAAACAGGATAATGATCAATCCCGGGAAGGACTTGTTTTTCATTACAGCAGGGAAAGAAGACTCGCCAAAGCTCCCATAGAAGTTCAAAAACTTTACAGTAATGAGCAGCAAAAGAGCCGTTTTGGTCTATTCAGCGCTCTTGTCGCGGACAGACCAAGAAGGTTTCTTTTCATTACAGTCATTTTACTTTGCATTGCCGTAATCTCCTTATCAAGACTTGGATATCTGGATTCAACCTATTATCTTGACGGAAACAAGATCGAGATAAGAGGCACAATATACGAAGGGGAAACAATTATTGTTTTAATAAAAAACGCCCAAAAAGCGGACGCTTATACAGGCACTGTAGATATTGCTGTTTCTGAACCTATACAGGAAGACCTGGAAAGTCCGGTTTGGACTCACAGAATTTTTTTTACCGTGGAAGACGAGGAAGTCTATCGTTTTGCAGTCCCTTTTAATTCCGGGCATCTTCTTATGGTTCTCCAAAATGATACATCTCAAGTCCAGCTCAAATTCAAGGCAGACTAGGTTGACTAAATACATTTTTAATGTTATTTATTAAGTATGCCTCAGTTGTATTTTTTATCTATATTATGTAATGGGCTGGCCGGGTATGTGTTATTCACCGGTAAAGACAATGATATAGAAATAACTAATATTTCAATGAAAAACTCTACCTTCCATCTGGTGTTGGGAATTATGTGCGCTGTCACTGGCGTATTAAAACTTCTTTCGCCTTCATTTGACGGTATATTGATTCTGGGCGATCTTATCCCGTCAGCAGCCGGTCTTTCCGCAGGTCTTATGCTGGTTTTCGGCATTTACCGTCAGGACATGTCCGCAAAAGCAGGGGAGTTGGATCGGCTGGGAGTGAGCCTTCTTGCTTTCAGGAAACCGATAGGAATCGCCTTAATGGCAATAGCTCTTATACACTTTCTTTTTCCGCAGACATTGTTTTTATAATCTAAAAGCTGTAACTCACAGAAAGACGCGCATCCAGAAGAGATAACGCGGCTCCCGCGTCGTTGGTTTGGATAAAATTACCTGAATTTCCGGGTCTATTGTATGCAGGTCCTTTTGTCTTTCCTACGCTGCGGTAAGACGCTTCGAACGATATAATAATCCCGGATAATGTTACCGATGCTTTTACATTTGGTTCCATAAAAAGCCCCCACGCGGTAAAATCCATAAATGTATAATTATTGGACAGATGTTCATCTTTTGCGGCGCAATAAGAAAACGGGCTTACTTTAAAAGAAAGCTCAAACATAAAAGGTGATAATTTGATTGTGCCCAAGGTTATCCCCAAAGAAAAAATAAGCCAATCCTGCTGATAACGAATAACATCGCCTGTAAATAAATAATTAAATGGATTATTGTTAATAGGATCGAAAGCCGCAGAGGAGATGCCGGGACATGCTGTGCTGTCATGCGCGTATTGAATACATGTGCATCCTGTCTTTCTTGCGTAAATCCCGTAACCATCCTTCCCTGTAAATTCAAAATGCATCCAGCTTCCGCTTAAAAACGGTTTTATGTACATTACAGTTTTTACGGGAAACGACGCGCCGAATGAAAAATCCAGAATATATAAACTTCGCAGCGTGTTGGAGTGCGACGAAAAATGTGTAAGTCCGTCATCAATTGTAGAAGTCCAGTCGCGGTTTTCATGGGTTCCGCTGTCACCCGGAAGTCCTGCCTTGAATGATAAAGCCGCGAATACGCCGGATGACTGCATTATGTCGGTTTTAGCGTAATCGGCAAACAGGCTCGCGTAGAAGATACGCTTTATGTCATATCGTAGTTCGCTTAGTAATTCTCCTGGGGTATCGATAGGATAAACATATTCAAAAGTTCTTCCGAAAAGAGCGCCGAATCCTGTTCCGGCAGAAATCGAATAATTTGATTCTGCTTCGCAGTTTTCGGGAAAAACAGCCGAAAATATAAATAATATGGTGACTAAAAATAAAAAAACGGCTATATTTCTCATTGATATGAGAATAACCTTTAAACGCTCTGTTGGTCAATTGATTTGCTTTAAATGTTCTTTATTCCTTTTATTATTACTAATACTCAGTTCGTGTACATCCAATAAGGAAGAATCCCCTGTCATTCCTCCTGTTACATCTCCGCTTACAAGAGACTATATCGGTTATGGCGTAATTACAGCTTCGTTTACGCATATAAATGAAGACCCTTCGGAAGCAAGCAGTTCTCTTGGATATTTAAGACGCGGCTCTCTTGTGCGGATTGTTAGGCGTCAGGTTTTAAACGCGCAGGATGGATTTACCTCATGGGTGCTCACAGACGGAGAACAGCAGGGCTGGCTTAAGGAAGACGTTATTGATATTTACACAAGCCAAAGACAGGCGATGACAGCGTCAGAGTCCATGTTAAAGTAAAGACCCAAGCTGTCCGCATGCGCCGTTTATCCGTTTCCCTTTATGAAGACGCATTGTAACTTTTATTTTTAAGTTTTCAAGAGATTTTTTAAATCTCATTACCTCTTGTGGTAATGGCTCTTCAATAGGTCTTCCTTCAAACATAAGACCCTTAACAGGGTTCCATGGTATTAAATTAACAATAGCATCCATTCCCTTAATGAATTTTAAAATTGAGAGCGCGTCCTTGTCGCTTGTATTAATACCGCCAAAAAGAGGTATTTCCAGTGTGATTCTTTCTTTGCTTTTCTGCTGGAAAGAAACAAGCGCGTTTTTTACCTTGTCAAGCGGATTTGATTTTGTTACAGGCATTAGTTTCTCCCGCAATGCCTCATCCGCGGTTGTAAGAGAGAGAGCCAGGCGTATATAGGGACCGTTATCCGCGAAATCCAAAATGCCTTTTACAATTCCACAGGTAGAGACTGTAATTCTTCTCCTGGAAATATTTAAACCTTTTGGATCTGTAAACACGGCGATCGCTTTTCGCAGGTTTTCACAATTTAAAAACGGCTCTCCCATTCCCATTATGACAATATTATCAATCTTAAAATTATTTACAGTTCTTAAATGCAGAAATTGCTCGGCTATTTCCGCGCTGTCAAGATTTCTTTTAAATCCAAGAGAACCTGTTTTACAGAAAACACAGGAAGCAGGGCAGCCCGCCTGCGTAGAAAGACATGATGTGTATCTTTCCTTGCCGTCATTTAAAAGTACAGCTTCAACTTTTAAATCATCCTTTAGAGATAAAACAATTTTTTTTGTGTCGGTATCATCATGAACAGAAGAAATATTTGTAGAAAAAACTATAAATTTCTCTTTTAATTCATTCTGAAGATTAACAGGAATATTTGACATTTCACTAAAATCCTTGGCTCCTTTTAAAATCCAGCTGTAAATCTGGTCTGCGCGAAAACGCGGCAAAGGAGAGATCGCGTCTTTAAGATCGGACAGAGACATGCCTGATATTGCGATTTTTTCATTTGCGATCATTTAAAGCCGTTTTCATTAAGGATTAAATCGATGCAAGCATCTCTGAAATTTTCTGGTTTTTAATTCCAAGTCTCTGGAATGATTCCAGTATTTCAGCCGCTTTGCGTTTGTCGTTTTGTTTTAAATAACAGTCGGCAAGCTCCAGGTAAAGACGGTAATTTTTATTATCCTGCTGTATAAGCCTGTTAAATGATATAATCGCTTCTTCGTACCTTCCCTGTTCTTTCGCGGTAAGCGCAAGTCCCATTACAGCATAGGTATCATATTCAATATTGAGCGCTCTTTCATAATAAAGAATGGCATTATCATAATCTTTAAGGCTTCGGTATGCGTCTCCGGTTCTTGTAAGAATCATTTTGTTTCTCGGGTCATGATCGAGTATCCGGTTCCAGTATTCAAGGGATTTTTCTGTCTGATTTAATCCGCGGTAGCAGTCAGCGAGCCCGAAAAGAGCGTAAAAATTATAATGTTCCCTTTTAAGAGCGATTTCAAAATACGGTATGCCTTCCTCGAATGTTTTTAATTTTCTGTGGCAGTTTCCAATTGATGTTAGCACGCGGATATCAACTTCTGAAGCGGCGGATTCGGAAAAAGAGCTTCCTTTTAGCATTTTTTCCCAGTAAAAAAGCGCTTCCTTGTAATCTTTAAAATCATAGTGAAGATGACCAAGCCCGATAATAGCGTAGGGATTGTTCCCTTCCATGTTTAGAACTTTTTGATATGTATTTTTTGAATTATTAAAATCTCTTACTTTACGGTATGCGTCCGCGATTCTTGTAAGAACGGTTATATTTCTATCGTCATGGCGCAGGTACTGTTCCCAGATTTCTATTGCTTTTTGATATTGATTCATGACTTTGTAGCAGTCGGCAAGCCCGAAAAGAGCGTAATTGTTTCCAGGATGATGATCCAGGCATCTTTGATAGTATTTTACAGCGTCGCGGATTGCGCCTTTTTTTCTGGTCGAATCTCCCATTCCTACAAGAGCGTAATTATTATTCTCGTCCAATAAAAGAATTTTGGAAAAACAGTCAATCGCTTCCGTTACCCTGTTTTCCTTTAGCAGCTGATACCCATGTTTTGAAATATCCGTAATTTTTTGAGAATCCACACCTGCGTTCATTTCTTCATTTACTTTTTCATTCATTGGCTGCTTCCTGTTCTTCATTCTCATGAAGTATGTCCTGTAATAAAAAGGCGGTTTTCTCTATTAACGGAAGCGCCTTTTTTCGATCATGCCCCATCCAGAACATTCGTAGAGCCTCAAGGGGCCTGTTTTCTGCGTTATAACGATCTCCTACCCTGGAAAGCCCGTCAGAATAGCCGGTTGTCATAAAGATTCTTCTGGCTCCTTCTGTGTCTCCTTCGTTGAATTTTTGGTTTCCTTTCCGGTTTAATGCCGCTTTGTCCGATCCTTCTACGGGAGCCTGAGCGCTTACTTTTATAAAGGCGTTTTTATCATCGAATTTTTCCAATAATTTTTTATCCATAAAAGTTTTACTTATTTCCTTAATATTATCACCTACTTTCTTCAAAAAAACAAGGAAAAATTACCTGCCTTTCTCCATGTTAACCTGATATTTCAGCGGTTTTCCGCAAAAAATACATCAAAAAAATCAACAACAGATCTCCCGTATTCCCTTGAATCAGTTTTAACTAAATTTTGAATAACCTCTCTTAAATAATCCGGGCGCGGGCGGTGTATAAGGATTTTTGATCCGTTTTTTACAAGACTTGATACTGCGAGTTTAGAGATTAATTCCCATTTAAATTGATATGGAAAAGGAGGATCAAGGAAAATTATATCAAAAGAAACACGATCTTTTCTTGTATCCGCCCGTTTTATATATAACTCAGCCGGCATAAAACGGCAGTTAATCCTGGTATGCGAAATGGAAACATTCTCTATAAGGGTTTTTCTTTTACGCGTATCCTGCTCTACAGCTTCTATAAACGCGGCGCCCCGGGAAGCCGCCTCAAGAGCTATAATCCCTGAGCCTGTAAAAATGTCCAGGAAGGAAAGACCTGTTAAATCGCCAAGACAGGCAAATACCGATTCGCGCATTTTATCCATACTGGGTCTTATTTCTTCATTGCCATGAGGGACATTAATTTTTCTTCCGGTAAGAGAGCCGCCAGTAATTCTCACTGCCTTTTATGCGCTTCCCAGAAGACCGTTTAGCTCGGCATGGCTTACTACAGGCTCGTTGGATACCTGTTCGGCGGGTACATAAGATTCATCTATCTGCTTTTTACGTTTGGCGCTGTCATTTCTTAATTTTCCGGTAATTACCGGCAGTTCAGGAAAGAGGGTTGCTGTAAACGGGCTTGAATTGCTTGTTATTTCATTTAATAACTGATTAAACTGCCATTCTGAGTCCAGTATATTATCAGCCTCTGTTTCCCTGTCAAGGAATTTAAGGTTAGCCACGAATTTTTCTGTAAGGATTTCCAGTATAGAGCCAATAAATTCGATATCATTCATGGTTTGGCGGTAAAAAACATCCGCATCAGTATCCAGTTTAAAAAGATCGCGGATCATGCGGATTCTTAAGTTTAAGACAAATAATGTATCTTCAAAATTAATACGTTTATTCATGGCGTTACATTCATTATCGGTCTTATTCCGGAAAATGCAAGCGTTATTTATGCGTAAAAAACGCATTAAATAAGCTGCGATTAAGGGGTTGTTGACAATATGTCGATAAAATTTCTATACTATAACAGGATAAGAGGGGGAAATGTCCGCGCCGCTGCAACTTTCATTTGTAAATTTTGCCGCCAACTCATTTATTATTGTTGAGGGCAAAAGAAATGCAGATAAATTCTATATAATCCGCTCGGGAAAAGTAAGACTTTCCAAAGAAGTGCAGATTGTTTCGGAAGAGCAGGGAGATACCCTGGGACCCGGCGATTTTTTCGGCGTTGTTTCCACAATGTCCGGGCATAGTCATATTGAGACTGCTAAAGCCCTTACAGACGTAACCTTAATATCAGTTCAAAAAGAACAGTTCAGCCAGCTTATTCAAAATAACGCTCCTGTAGCCATGAAAATAATTTTGCAATTCTCAAAACGAATGCGTTACCTTGACGAAGCTCTTACGCGCCTAACCTTAAAAAATAACGCCGCAGAAGACCCAAGTCATGTGTTTAATATTGGCGAGTATTACGCAAAACGCAATCAGTACAACCAGGCTTTTTATGCGTATCAAAAATATGTAAAGTGCTGCCCTTCGGGGGAGAATGTAGGAGCGGCAATGGAGAGATTAAAAAAAATCGCTCCCTATGTAAAAAATATGCAGCAGCCTTTTCCCCCCGGAGAAACAGCCCGTGCTTATGCAAAAGAGCAAATTGTCTTTTGCGAAGGAGAGCCGGGAGATGAGCTTTTTATTATTCAAAAAGGCGCCGTTAAAATCGTAAAGATAACCGACAACAATGAGATTCTCCTAGCGGTTTTAAAAGCAGGCGATATTTTCGGCGAGATGGCGCTTTTGGAATCCAAACCGCGCGCAGCTGGAGCTGTCGCCTATGAAGACTGTCAGCTTATGGCGGTAAACAGGGCGAATTTCCAGCAGATGATCCAGTCTCAGCCGCAGCTTATCGCCCGTCTTACCACCTTATTGTCCGAGCGAATATGGCTTATTTATAAGCAGCTTACCAATACTCAAATCTCGGACCCTCTGGGCAGGATGTATGACATGCTTGAGATACAAATAGAAAAGAAGAAAATCGACATTCTAACAGCTACTAATTTTTCATTTGATTTTGGTCTTAAGGAGCTTATCAATATGGTAGGTTTAAGCCAGGGGGACGCCATGATATTCGGCAAGAAATTCATGGAAAACCACGCCTTCCAGATAATGAATGACAAGATATTTATTAAAGACGTTAAAGAAATATCAAGGCAAAACGCCTATTACAAAAAAATGCAGCAGCTGGAAAAATCCCGTCAAAAGAATAAGCCGATAGCCTGATTTTAATACGAAGAAAAACCCAAAATTCTCCGATATTATATAAAGATGCGTATCAAAGCCTTGTTTATAATTTTATTCATTATGATTTTTTCGCGTGTTTGGGCACAGGAAGCCCCTGCGCAGGCTGAATCGGAGGAAGAGGCGATAGAGCTCCCAAGGATATTCCGGGAACTTTCACTAGGAATGAGCCTTGATGATTTAAAAGAAAACTTGTTAAAAGATGATCTTTTTCATTTTAGGGGAGACAGGGATGTTTCATTTTTACCGGCAAGAGAGCAGAGCCTTGTAGAAACAACAGGTCCCTCTTTTATAAGACGGGCGTTTTTCCAGCTAAGAGACGGTCAGGTTTTTATAATGGCGTTTACGCTTAATACCGCGATTATCGATCATTATTCTGTTTTTATGCAGTTTACGGAAAAATACGGAGAGCCTTCCTATCTTGACCCAAGAATCGCTGTCTGGGAATCAGAAGAAACAAGAGTGGCTATAGAGCGCCCTCTTACAGTTAAGTATATCGACAGGGCTGTGTTTAATGATATTTTGGATGAATCTGGTTTAATTGAATCCGGGCAGGTACGCCTTCGTCAGGAATTCCTAAATGAATTCTAAAAGAAAATATTACACAGAGACACAAGGGCAAAAAAACAAAGGAAATATTTTTTATTCCTGTTTTATGCTTCTTCGCGCCATAGCTCCGTTGTGCCTTTGCGTGACTCTCTTTTGTATAATCTCATGTACAGAAAAACTTAAGATTCAGGAAATTTTTATTGAGAGGGACGGAGAAATTATAGCTTCCGTTAAAGCGGAAATCGCGCGCACGGATCAAGAGAGAAGCCAGGGGCTTATGTACAGAAAAAAACTTCCAGACGGCGAGGGCATGTTATTTATTTTCGAGAAGGATCAAATACTGTCATTCTGGATGAAAAATACGTATATACCATTATCAATCGCTTATATAAATTTTGAAGGTATAATAATCGACATAAAAGACATGTTTGCGCATGATCAAAATCCTGTTCTCTCCAGCCGTTCCGTACGTTTCGCCCTGGAAGTTCCTCAAGGATGGTTTACCAGAGCCGGAGTAAAGCAGGGTGACACAGTAAAATTAGACGGCATCAATTGAAAACCGTTTAAAATCGATTATAATTAGAAAAGAGGTACAACTTTGTTCAAAGGATTAACAAACCGGGTTCAGCGTCTTCTTTCAACAAACGCGCAGGAAGAGGCAAAGCGTTTTAATTCCGATCAGCTTTTGCCTGAGCATATAATTATCGCCATGCTCAAGGAAGGAGGAGGAACTGCCTGTAAGGCTCTCATGTTTCTAAGGATCGATATTCCCGAATTCCGGCATATCCTTGAAAGCTCAATACCAAGAATCCCAGGTCTCATTATTAAAGGCGAAGTGCCTCCGTCCAGGCGCACAAAAAATATGCTGGATGTCGCAACAGAAGAAGCAAGGGCGATGGGAAGCGATTTTCTTGGAACTGAGCATCTGCTTTTCGCGGCAATGCGCGAGCAGGATTCAAGCGTTCAGGTTTACTTAAACCAGCGCGCGGTTGATACCGACATGATGAGGGTAATTATACAAACTACTTTTAACCATACAGCCTCTGCGGCAGAAACGCCTGACTCTCCCGCGAGAGGTTTTAAGCCTGCGCAGAATTCAAGAAATGAAGCTTTTGTTCCCGCGGACAGGTATCAGCCGTTTTATATTCACAGGGAGAGAGCGAATCAAAAAACAGCAGTTGAATCCGACAGGCATCAGAGAATTAAACCGGCAAGCTATCCTGTTTTAACGCCTGTCCTTGACAGCTTTTCCCGTGATTTAACGGCAATGGCAAGAGCGGGAAAAATGGATCCTGTTGTCGGAAGAAAAAATGAAATTAACAGGGCTGTAAGAATTCTTGCCCGAAGAACAAAAAATAATCCAATCCTTGTAGGAGAGCCCGGCGTCGGGAAAACCGCGATTGTGGAAGGACTTGCGCAGCTATTGGCAAGCGAGGCTGTGCCAGAAGCTCTCGGCGGAAAGCGTATACTAAGCCTTGATATGGGGCTTGTCGTTGCCGGAACCAAATACAGAGGAGAGTTTGAGGAGCGTATAAAAAAAATACTGCGTGAAGTAAATCAGGCTGGAAATATCATTTTATTTATCGATGAGATTCATTCCATTATCGGAGCGGGAGGCGCGGAAGGCACGCTAGATGCTGCCAATATGTTTAAGCCCGGGCTTTCGCGCGGAGAGATTCGCTGCATTGGAGCCACAACATTGGCTGAATTCAGAAAACATTTTGAGAAAGACGCCGCTTTGGAAAGACGTTTTCAGTCGGTAGTAGTAGAAGAGCCTTCGTTTGACGAAACTCTTGAAATACTCGCCGGTATCCAGAAAAAATATGAAGATCATCATCAGGTTAAATATTCCCGGGCGTCTGTGGCGCTCGCGGCTAAACTCGCCCAGCGTTATATAATGGGCAGATTCATGCCGGATAAGGCTATCGATATAATCGATGAAGCCGGGGCAATGAGAAAACTTGAAAACCGTGAACAGCCGCCTGAAATCACAGGTCTTGAGGACGAAATTGCGATCCTTTGCGAAGAGAAAAGTGTTTTTGTAAGCATGCAGGATTATGAGAACGCAGCCCAGGTTCGTGACAGGGTGCGCTCACTTAAATCACGGCTTGAAGAAGCGAGGGAAAGCTGGGAAAGGGTTTCCATGAATGAAAGACCTGTTGTAACCGAAACAGACGTCCGCCGTGTTGTAACTGAAGCTACGGGAATCCCTGTCATGCACCTGGAGGAAAAAGAATCATCACGGTTATTAAAAATAGAAGAAGAGCTTCACACAAGCGTAGTTGGACAGGATGACGCCATAAAACGCATTGCCTCTGCCATAAGAAGGTCCAGGGCAGGCGTTTCTTCTCCCAAACGTCCAATGGGATCATTTATTTTTCTGGGTCCTACAGGAGTTGGAAAAACACTTCTTGCAAGAAAGCTCGCCAAATTTTTATTCGCGGACGAAGACGCGCTTGTGCGTATCGATATGTCGGATTATATGGAAAAACACAACGCTTCGCGCCTTGTGGGAGCTCCTCCCGGCTACATAGGCTATGAAGAAGGCGGAATGCTGACAGAAAAAATTCGCAGAAACCCCTACCGTGTAATTTTATTCGACGAAATAGAAAAAGCGCATCATGATATTTTTAATATACTGCTTCAGGTGATGGAAGAAGGCGAGCTTAGGGATAATTTGGGGCACGCCGTTAATTTTAGAAACACCGTTATAATAATGACAAGCAACGCAGGCGTAAGGGAAATTACAAAAGATTCAAGGTTAGGTTTCGCGTCAGGAACAGGTTTAATGTCTTCAGGTGAAATTGAATCCGCCGCGATGTCGGAAGTTAAAAGAATTTTTAATCCTGAGTTTATAAACAGGGTTGATGAAATTGTTATGTTTAATCCATTAACCCAAAAACAGATTGAATCAATCTTTGAAATTGAATTAGCTTCTCTTTGCGATAGGCTTTCGGAGCAGGAATACAAATTAAAAATAACTGCAAACGCGAAAAAATTCCTTGTAGAAAAAGGCTGGGACCCCAAGTTTGGAGGACGCCCGCTTAGAAGAACCATTCAAAAAGAAATAGAATCCCCGCTTTCCGATATGCTCCTTAAAGATTCATGGAAACCCGGAACAATTTTCACAGCGGATGTAAAAAATGGAGCGATAAAAATCAGGGGAAAAGTTCACAAAGAGGCGCAAAGACACGAAGTTTTAAGCCCGGGAGTGTAACTTTACTTTTATTCTTCTTCGTGCTCTTGTGTTGCGTTAAGGTTCTTGTGAATATACTCAAGCGCGTGCTGTTGAATACCGTCAAAGTAAGTGTCTATAAAATACGCAAGATCAATACCTACATATCTATAGTGCCAGCTTTCCCAGCTGTAGCCTGTTATTGCTTCATATCCTTGCGGATAGGAAAGCGACCATCCAAAACGTGAGGCGTTTTCGTAAAGCCACCTTCCTTCCTGTGTTTCGGCAAACGCGTTTGTAATTGAGCCGAAATCTACGACAAGACCCAATTGATGCTGGCTGTGTCCGGGGCGCGCAGAAACTCTGTCGGCGGCGGTTTTTCCCATGTTTCTTACATTACGGTTATAAACCTGATCCTGATAATTAAATGATCGGTAAGCGGAAGATGCTGTAAGAGTTAAACCAAGCTCTCCTGCCTCCATAGCCATTTGTAGAAGACTTTCTTCTGCTGCTTTTCGCAAAAAGAGGTCATTTCTGCTGACTCTGTACGAAGAATTGTTTGTTAATTTTACAAGATCAGAAGGCTCATAAGTTGAGGGAAGAGGGTGTTCCTTGTCTACAAGAATGTAAAGATAAGGATCACCTTTAAGGATTTTTTCAAGGAGAAGATCAAATTCCGACATTTCTGCCGCAGTTTGATTATCACTGGGAGAGGCTCTATTTTTTAAGCATGAAAAATTAAAAAAAATAAAAACAATCAGGAATAAAATTCCAATTACATTCCTGATTCTTATACCCTTATTCCCCATTTTATTTAAAACTAAATAACAGTTCCCGGATATAAAATGGTATTTTTCGGGATAACAATAATTCCGTCCACAATATAATAGTGACCGTAATTACCGTCTGTGCGTTTAATATCATCAACGCCGATACGGCAGCCTTCGCCGACGCACACGTTTTTATCGATAATGGCGCCTTTTAGAATCGCTCCCCGGCCGATTCCGACATTCGGAACCCTCGCTTCGGCATTTTGGTTTTTCTGAAGATCAGTCTCGTAATAGTCGGCGCCCATACACACAACGCCGTTAAGGCTTGAGCCTGTCTCGACAATTGTACGAATACCAACTATTGAATTGGTAATGTTTGCGTTAGTTATAATACAGCCTTCCGAAGCTATCGACTGATTCATGTTGGAAAAGTTCATTTTTGACGGCGGTAGGTTTCTCATGTGGGTAAAAATCGGTTTATGCTCATCGTAAAAGTCAAAAGTTGGTTTTAAGGTGGTAAGCTCAAGATTTGTGTCGTAGAAATTCTTGATTGTTCCGATATCTTCCCAATAGCCGTCAAAAAGATAGGCGTTTACTTTTAATTTATTGATCGCGGCTGGAATTACTTCCTTTCCGAAGTCTGTAAGCTCGTTTGAAAGGCAGTCTTCCATGGCTTTTGCGTTAAAAACATAGATACCCATCGAACCCAGGTAGCAATCATCCTTGTTTTTATCATTAAGAAGCTCCGCGGGAGCTTTGAAGTCGGAAATATCTTTAACAGGTCCCGGTTTTTCCATGAACTCTGTAATTTGATTCTTTCTGTCAACCTTTAAGATTCCAAGATCGCTTGCGTTGTCACGGGTAACGCCCGTACATGCGATAGTGATAGCCGCCTGTGAATCAATATGGCTTTTTAATAGTTCCTGTAAATCCATGCGGTAGAGCTGGTCGCCCGAAAGGATGATATAATATGAAGGATTCTGTGTTCTAAAGTGAGGAAGGTTCTTGCGAACAGCGTCCGCGGTGCCTTCGTACCAGCCGGAATGCTCAAAAGTCTGCTCGGCGGCGAGAATTTCGACGAAACCGTTGGTAAATGAGTCAAAAACGTACGTTTGCCCGATATGAAGGTGCAAAGAAGCCGAGTTAAACTGGGTAACAACGTAAATTTGCCTTAAATTTGCGTTAATACAGTTGGAAATGGGTATATCAACAAGCCGATATTTTCCGCCGAACGGAACAGCTGGCTTAGAACGAAACTGAGTCAACGGGAAAAGACGTGTCCCTTTGCCTCCACCCAAGATGATAGACAATACATCTGACATACTCATCCTCCTTTTTATTTATACATTAATTGTATATTTTCTACGGGATTTTGTCAAATAGTTATGTAAAAAAAATGAGATTCATATTCCCAGATTTTATAAAACAGGGTAAAATATACCTGATGAGCGTAAAAATAAAGTTGGATGAACTCCTTTCAAGTCCTGATTTTTCTTCAAATATTGTGATAAACCGCTTATTGCCCAAAGAAGAAGGAATTTTCTCTCCTTTCCCGCAGGACTTAAACGAGAAAATTGTCAAAACACTTAACAAGAGGGGAATAAATCAACTTTATATTCATCAGCTTGATGTTTGGCGTCTTTCCAGGGAAGGAAAAAATGTGGTTGTTGTAACGCCGACAGCTTCAGGAAAGACCTTATGCTACAATTTACCCTGTCTGGATGCCCTTTTATCCGACGAAAACTCAAGATGCCTCTACCTTTTTCCTACAAAAGCGCTTTCTCAGGATCAACAGGCGGAATTAAATGAGGTAACAGGCGGCGCCGAGGGGCTAAATATTAAAGTCTCAACTTATGACGGCGATACACCGGATTCGCTTCGTATATCCGCCAGGGATTCAGGCAGGATCATCATATCCAATCCCGATATGCTGCACGCAGGAATCCTCCCGAATCACCCAAAATGGATAAAATTTTTCTCTCATCTAAAATATATTGTAATCGATGAGGCCCACGCTTACAGGGGTGTAATGGGAAGCCATGTCGCCAATGTAATCCGCCGTTTAAGGAGGGTGGCAGCCTTTTACGGAGCAAAACCTCAATTTATTCTGTGCTCGGCAACAATCGCGAATCCGGCAGAGCTTGCAAAATCGCTTATAGGAGATGAAGTCGAGCTAGTTGATAAAAACGGCTCTCCCCGCGGAGAAAAACGTATAATTTTATACAATCCGCGCACAGTTGATAAAGTGCAGGAAAAACGCCTGTCTGTAGAGAGCGAAAGCCGCCGCTGGATGCTTGCCCTTCTTAAAATAGGAATTAAAACGATACTTTTCGCCCATTCAAGAATCAGGACGGAAGTTGTCGCTTCTTATGTGAATAAAGACCTTGATAATATTTATACCGATAATTCACGAATAAGAGTGGAAGCGTACCGCGGCGGATTTTTACCTAACGAAAGGCGCGAGATAGAAAAAGGACTCAGAAACGGCGACATTCACGGAGTAGTTTCGACTAACGCTTTGGAACTTGGAATAGATATAGGCGGTCTTGACGCCTCCATCGTTGCAGGGTTTCCCGGTTCTTTTAACAGTTTTTGGCAGCAGGCGGGAAGAGCCGGAAGGAGAGGCGGCACATCGGTATCTGTTTTTATTGCCAATATGTCGCCTATAGATCAATATATTGTTAATAACCCCGACTGGTTTTTTAGAAAGACAGCGGAAGAAGCCCGCATCGATCCTTTAAATCCTTATATTTTAACCGATCATGTTAAGTGCGCCTGTTTTGAACTGCCTTTTACAGATGAGGAGTTGGGAGTAAAAAATGAGGGCTTAAACCAAAACTCCGAAGGAGAAAGTTCTTCCTTTTATGTTGATTGTTTTGGCGCAGGCGCAATTGACGCGCTTGAGTTTCTTGAGGAGGCGGGAATTGTTCGTCACGCAGGAGGGAAGTGGCACTGGGCGGACAGGTCTTTTCCCGCCGAAGGCATAAGCCTTAGAAGCGCCACCGCTGATAATGTCGTTATAATTGACGTAACGGACGGGAAGAATAATGTTATAGGCGAAATGGATCGTCCAAGCGCGAAGGAAATGATTTTCGTAAACGCCGTGTATATTCACCGAGGAACGCAGTACATGGTTCAAGAACTTGATATAGAAAACCGAAAGTGTCTGGTTCGTGTTGCTGATGTAAATTATTATACTGACGGCGTAACAAAAACAGATATAAAAGTTTTATCCGAGGACGATAGATTTAATTACAGCGGAGAGGAAGGCGTTTTAACAGATGTGCTTGTAAGAACGCAGGTAACAAAGTTTAAAAAAATAAAATTCGGCAGCGAGGAAAATATCGGCTTTGGAGATATAAACCTTTCCGAGGAAGAAATACAAACACGATGCCTCGCCCTTGTTTTTCCTCCTGATTCAAAAGGCGGCGCCCTGTTATCCAAAATGGACGAAAAAACAATTGGAGAGGCTCTTTGCGGAACCGCGAATATGATCCGCTATATCGCTCCGTTATTTTTATTATGCGATCCTCGTGATCTGGGAATGGCAGAGCGTGTGCGCGATCCCCATTTCGGGCTTCCCGCGCTTTACATTTACGATAAATATCCGGGCGGAACAGGGCTTGCCGAATCCCTTTCGCAAAGAATTGACGAGCTTTTAAGCGCCGTTTTGGACGCTTTAACAAGATGCCCGTGCGCCGCAGGGTGCCCCTCCTGTGTGGGACAAAAAGGCTTAAAATCGTCAACAAAAGAATTATTGAGTAATATTCATAGATGAGTATAATGATTATGGAGGGTTTTATGAAAAACAAAGTAACAGGTTTGATTTTATGTTTGCTTTTAATCGCAGTCAATGCGGCAGGTCAGGAGCAGCGATCTTCCGGGCAGGCAAACAGAATTCCTGTTAATCAGGAAATAATTACATTGATTGCCGATTCCGGCAAAAACCTTGATGAGCTTCGTTATTTCCTGTCTGAACCCCTAACCATTATTATTGACGACGGAGTGACAGAAAGCGCTTTTAATATAAGAAACGGCGCAATTGTTTTTACAGATCAATATATGTCTTCCAGGGTGATTCAACTATCAGTTAATCACGGAGGAAGACTGCATGTATATTATGATGTTCCGGCAGGAAGTGAAATTTTTGAAATTATTTTTAATGTTGAGAACAGATATGTGGGATTAAAATTTAAAAGGAATCCGGGAAGCGGCAATTTTATTGCTTTTTCTGCGGTAATAAACGGGAGACTTTATAATCTTGAGGCGGAATCCGGTCTTCCTTCGTTAATGATAGTTTCGAATTTAAATTTAAGATAAGGAAAGAGATTAATGAGATACAGGATTTTTTTATTTTTTGTGCTATGCGGCTTTTTTTATTCCTGTTCAAGCGCGCCTGAACAGAGAGAAACGCAGGAAATTGTAAACGATCACGGCGTTGAATATATACAGATTAATAATACAACTCATGTAGTTAAACAGGATTCACCGAATACGCTTAATACGCAGCGTGGTTCGGATTTTCGTTTTGAACAACCGGAAGAAAGATACGATTACGCTATCCTTGTGTCGGATGAAGAAATATTTGCGTTTGAACAGATTGCCGAGTATGAAGAACCTGATGAAACGGAAAGTGAAGAGTACAGCGATGATTTCTTCGCATTTGAGCAAATCAATGAAGCGCAGGAACATTTGCCGCAGTTAATAGCGGCAAAAGAACCTTTGGAAGAAGCAGCGCAGGAAACGCCGCCTGAGGCGCGGGAGTCTTTAGAGCAAGCGCGCACACCTTCGCAAACGCCTCCCGCGGCAGGTTTACAGCCTGCGAGAACCCCGGTAAATACAAGAAATACTAATGTAATAGGTCAGGGTTCTATAAGTGTAAATGGAGTAATGGATTATTTAAATGTCAGAAATAAAAATCCTGTAAAGGGACAGGCGTTTGCAAGACGAATTGTAAGTTTATATATGGAAGAAGCGGCGGCGCAAGATGTAAACCCCGATCTCGCGATTGCTCAAATGCTGTATTGGACAGCTTTTTTCAGTAACAGGGAGCGGGTAGAAAGTAATAATTTCGGCGGACTTTCAAGGACAAGGGATTGGAACGGAAGGTTTCCGTACCGTATGGATAACGGCGAAACTGAGGGAGTGAGAGCTCATATTCAGCATTTACGCGGCTACGCGAGGCAGGAGCTTAAAAACCCCGCCGCTTTGAATGTTAATCCAAGGTGGGAACTAATTTCCGGTATCCGCGGGAGCGCCGCTACCTTTGAAGACGTTTTTCAAAGATGGTCAGCCAATCAATCCAGATACAGGCTCAATATAAACATGATTTTGGCAAGGTTATACGAGTATTCCGATAGAAGACGCTAACAGACAGTTTTATTTGGATATTTTATCTCATTTGAGCGCTAATATTATTCATTTCCCTGCCAATAAACAGGAAAAACCAGTCATACGGCCATATCAGTTAAAATTTCATTAAAAAACGAAAATTTTTCCAATAAAAAATTGCTAAAAAAAAGGAGATAGATTAAAATAATAATTATTATACTTAATTGTCTAAGGAGAATAGGATGAGCGATATGGATAAAAAGACTGCTTTTAGAATGGGAATACTCTTTAAGGTTGCCGGATTATCCTCCGTAATGTTGTTTTTAACGATTATTGTTTTAACCTATACAAGCGTTAAGTCGCAAATGAAATCAAATCTTGAGACAGCGAAAATTATGGGATTAAGCAAACTTACAGGTGATATCGCTTATCTGGAGGAAAAACTCGAAGCGGAATACGGCACTTTAACTCTTACAAACGGAGATCTTGTCGGTTCAAAAAGCGGCAGTTTAAAAAACGATTTTAGGGTTGTAGACCAGGCGTCAAGAAATCTTGGGGTACATGCCACAATTTTCATGAAGGATAATGACGATTACACGAGAATTTCTACCAGTATTATTGATCAATCAAAAAACAGGGCAGTCGGCACCCCTCTTGGTTCTTCAAGCGGCGCGTTCTCTCCCATACAGTCTGGTAATCAATATATCGGGGATGCCACCATACTTGGCGAATATTACCTGGGAGCGTATAAACCAATATTTGCTCCGAACACCCGCAACGTTATTGGTATTTTATTCATTGGTATCGAAATGAAGCAGATAGAAGGTTATATCGCCAAAGCCCGAAATCAAACTTTAATATCATCGGCGATCGAGGCGATTATAATTCTTTTGATCACCATAGGGATTACATTTTTTATGGTAAAAAGAATTGTAAAACCGATTGTAGATGTAACGCTTACTCTTAAGGATATCGCGGAGGGTGACGCTGACCTTACCCATATAGTAAAAACAAAAGCTAATGATGAAGTCGGCGATCTTGTAAAATATTTTAATAAGATATTGTTTGATATAAAAACTCTGGTTATACATATAAGGGATGAAGCCGGAAAATTGGGTGAAATAGGAGATGACCTTTCGTGTGACATGAACGAAACCGCAGCCGCCGTTAATCAGATTACGGCGAATGTCCAGGGTATTAAAAGCAGAATTATTAGTCAGAGCGCCAGCGTAAGCGAAACGCACGCAACAATGGATCAGGTTGTAGAAAATATAAAAAGATTAAAGGGGCATGTTGATAATCAAAGCCATAATATCGCGCAGGCGTCTTCCGCTATTGAACAGATGGTAGCGAATACCCGCTCTGTTACAGATACGCTTGTAAAAAATGTTGACAATGTTAACGCTCTTCGTGACGCATCAGAAATAGGACGCGTAGGGCTTCAGGAAGTATCCGCCGATATACAGGAAATTTCGCGTGAATCTGAAGGTCTTTTGGAAATCAACTCTGTTATGCAGAATATCGCGAGTCAAACCAATTTATTGTCAATGAACGCCGCTATCGAAGCCGCTCATGCAGGAGAAGTTGGAAAAGGATTCGCGGTTGTCGCGGATGAAATACGCAAGTTAGCTGAAAATTCCAACATGCAGTCAAAAACGATTGGATCAGTATTAAAAAAGATCAAAGAATCAATCGATAAAATAACACGCTCTACAGAGAACGTACTTAACAAATTCGAAGCCATAGATTCAAGCGTTTCCATTGTAGTGCAGCAGGAAGAGAATATCAGAAACGCAATGGAAGAGCAGGATATTGGAAGCAAACAGATTTTGCAGGGAATCGCCAATATTAACGATATTACAAGACAGGTAACATGCGGCTCTCAGGAAATGCTTGAAGGCTCCAAAGAAGTAATCAGGGAAAGCGAGGCTTTAGAAAAACAAACGCAGGAAATAGCTTCCGGCATTAACGAAATGGCTGAAGGAGCTGACCATATTAACACAGCGGTTCACCATGTAAATGATCTAAGCTCCAAGAACCGTGAGAATATTACCCTCTTAAAAGGAGAGGTTTCCCGGTTTAAGGTTGATTAATAGTGTGCCGGCGCTTAAAGACAGACTTAAACGAATACAGGAATCAAGAACCGGCGATACTGTAAAAAATGTCAGCGGACACTCCAGAGAAAAAACAATCCTCAAAGGATGGTCTTCGTGCGGCTTTAATGTATTAAAAAGAAATATAATTACAGGCGCTTTTTTAAATGATAAAATAAATATCTCATCTTTGCTTCCTGTATTAATCCCGGACCTGCAAGGAGATAAGATTCCCGCTATCGAAGATTTTGTTTTTTTTGATCTGGAAACAACAGGATTGTACGGAGGAGCCGCAGGTACAATCGCTTTTTTGGCGGCTTTTGGAAGGATTGAATCAAACGTTAAACTGCGTATAACGCAATACCTGCTTCTCGATTATCCTGGCGTAAATGATTTTCTTGAGAATATCCTTAAAGAATTTAAAAATGAAGATTCTGTAATTGTTACATATAACGGAAAATGTTTTGACTCTCAGGTGTTAAAAACGATGTGCCTTATGAACAGGATTAAGCCGCCTCTGTATAAACACGCAGATATCCTGCATCCTGCACGGCGCCTTTGGAAAAATATAATTCAGGATTGCTCTCAAGCCTCAATAGAAACGCGAATATTAAATCTTGACAGGACGGGAGATATACCGGGCGCGCTTGCTCCGGAAATTTGGTTTGATTTTTTAAAAACCGGAGAGACAGAAAAGCTAATTGGAATCTGCGATCATAACAAAGCCGATATTACAGGACTTGCTTCCATACTTGCCGCGATGATAAAAATATCGCAAAACCTTTTTGATACCTCCATTTACAATTACGACACAGAACGCCTTGCCAAATTTATTTACAAATACGCCTACAGGCAGATGAAAAAAGGCGATTACAAAGAACCGCTTAAATTAATAAATAAAGCAATTCAAGCCGTTCCCAATGGTACGATATTGTTTCATAAATTAAAACGACGAAAACTTAGACTGGAAAAAATAATTTTCCGCTAACATGCTTGAAGAAAGAAGAATTTACCACGAACCACACTAACGGAAAAGAACTTGCCGTGCGATTTCTCTTTCTTAAACCTAAGAAAACCCAGATAATAAACAAATATATCTTGAGAAAAGAAAAAAGCCAACAAGGAAGTGGTTTGTATTGGTTTGTGCGGTTCGTGGTAAAAATCTTTTCTTTGTTCGCGTTGTTCGTGTGGTTCGTGGTAAAATATCTTGAAGATTTCATTTATATTTGATATTCTTAAAAAATGTACGACTACAAAGAAAACTGGAAAGAAAAAATCGCTTTTGCGCTAAATTCGCTCTATAAAGAATCAGGCGTTAATGAAAATATTTTATCTTCGCAGATAATAGCAGAAAATCCTCCCAACGCGCAAATGGGTGATATTGGTTTTCCGATGTTTAATTTCGCGAAAACGCTTAAAAAAGGACCGCCGCAGATAGCGAAAATGCTCGAAGAAAAATTATTAAATGTTTTATCGCAGGAAAATACAAGCGCAAAAATAGAAGCGCAAGGTCCGTATCTTAATGTCAGATTGGATAGGGGAGAGACAGCTAAGGCAATTTTACAAGAAGTATTTATTAATAACAAAAATGACTTTACTTTCGGGAAAACTGAATCAATGTCAGGAAAGAAAGTAATGGTAGAGTTTTCAAGTCCAAATACGAATAAACCTCTTCATCTTGGACATTTAAGAAACGATTGTTTGGGAGAAAGTATTTCAAGAATTATAAAGGCCGCAGGAGCTGATGTTAGAAAAGTATGCATTATAAACGATCGCGGCATACATATTTGTAAGTCAATGCTTTCCTATAAAGAGCAGGGACAGGGAAAAACTCCTGAATCTGAAAATATAAAAAGCGACCGCTTTGTTGGCGACTGGTATGTCTGCTTCAGTAAAAATCTAAAAAAAGAAATTGATGATCTTGTAAAATCGGGAATGGATGAAAAAACGGCGGAAGCATCCGCACCTTCCATGATAAAAGCACAGGAAATGCTTCGCGCCTGGGAAGCCGGGGACGCGCAGACTGTAGAACTTTGGAAAAAAATGAACAGCTGGGCTATCGAAGGAATGAAAAAAACTTACGAGCGTACAGGCGTTTCGTTTGATAAATATGACTTTGAAAGTCAGACATATATGCTTGGAAAAGATGAAGTGTTAAAAGGTTTACAAAAAGGCATATTTTTTAAGCAGGAAGACGGAGCTGTCGCTGTTGATTTAAGCGATGAAAAACTTGATAAAAAAATTCTTTTAAGAAGCGATGGAACATCGATTTATATTACGCAGGATTTTGGAACAGCCATAAAGCGTCATGAAGAATGGCCTTTTGACCAATTAATTTATGTTGTAGGTTCAGAGCAGCAATATCATTTTAAGGTGCTTTTTATTCTGCTGGAAAGACTCGGATTTGAGTGGTCGAAAAATCTGCGTCATCTTTCTTATGGAATGGTTAATCTCCCCGAAGGAAAAATGAAAAGCAGGGAAGGAACTGTCGTTGACGCTGATGATTTAATAAACTCATTAAAAGATATGGCTCTTTTGGAAATTAAAGAAAAGGGAAGGGAAGAAGACGTAAAAACCCCTGATGTTGTAGCAGAAAAAATCGCTCTTGGCGCTCTTCATTATTTTCTTTTACAGACAAGTCCCGTAAAAGATATGCTCTTTGATCCAAAAGAATCGCTTTCTTTTACAGGAAACACAGGCCCATATTTACAGTACATGGGCGCGCGTATTTCTTCCATGATCAGAAAAGACAATGAAAAAAATGGGGAAGAAAACTTAATAGACAAAGAAAAAATTGATTTTACTTTGCTTACATCTGAACCTGAATGGGATGTTATAAAAGTAATTGCCCAATATCCTTTTATTATAGACGAGGCAGCCGCCAATCTTGATCCTTCACGCGTCGCGGGATTTTTATATGAGCTTTCAAAAGTGTTTTCGAGGTTTTATCATGAATGTCCAATCTTAAACTGCGAAGACAAAGCGCTCTCCAAAGCAAGACTTGCTCTTGGCCGCGCAGTAATGCTGATCCTTAAAGACGCTTTTGAGCTTACCTGTATTCCTTTCCTTGAAGTTATGTGAAACTTTTATGGATTTAAAAAGGCGAGAGACACAGACCCCTGATTAAAATATAATTTTTTATCTTTGGTTTTTAATATGCATCTTCCTTTTGGATCTATGCCTTCGAATACACCTCTTGCAAGCACCTTGCCGGTTTTTCCGTTCGCATCTTCTTTGGCTTCCGGTTTAAAAACTGCGGTTTTGGCTCCAATGCCGTCAGATAATGAATTCCATTCATCGCAGAGCAGCTTGTTCCCCTGAGAATATATCGCGTTAGAGGCAAATTTCTTTTTGGTTATCTCGATTTCTTCAAGTATTTTTTCCAGAACTGATTTTCTTGAAATACATTTCCCGGTGATTTCATGGCAGCTTACAGCTTTGGGAGCAGGGGAAGGGTTATTTATATTTACGCCTATACCGCCTGTAAGCCAGGTGATAAGATCGCCTTCGCCTGCGATTTCTGTTGTAACGCCTGCTATTTTTTTCTTGTTTATATAAATATCATTAGGCCAGCGTACAAAAGACTTTTTTCCGCAAACGGCGCTTATGGCTTTCGCGGCGGCTATTTGCATTATTATGGAATATAGCGAATAATCCGCTATTGTTAAGTTTGGTCTTTCAAGTATCGAAAAGAAAAGGCCGCCTTGTTTTGATATCCATGTTCTGCCGTTACGTCCTCTTCCGCAGCTTTGTTTTTCCGCAGTAAAAACGAATCCGCCGCCGCTTCCATGTAGCGTATTACTGCCAAAAGCAGTACTGCTTAAAGCGATTTCTCTTGCCCTATCCATTGTGCTTGGCGTATTTTTATAATGAAAAAAAAGATTTTCCCTTTCGCCGAATTCCCAGGGGTATAAGAAATCCTTTTCATTTTTGGGATCAAGAAGATAGCCTTTTTCGTTTGTCTCGATGGAATATCCAGCTTCCAAAAGAGACTGAACCGCTTTCCAAACTGAGACGCGGGAAACAGCCATCTTTTTGGCGAGAAGCTGTCCGCTTACAGGTTCTCCCTGTTTTTCGCGTAAGAGAATCAATAATTTTGCTTTACTTGATATCATTATTCCTCCTTGCCTCTATCGCTTTGGCTTTTATCGATGCTTTTTCGAGGTTTAACGATATTAAAACAAAAACAAGCGTTTTTATTTTTTCCATTCCGGGTTTTCCGCCTCTCGCATTCCATGCGAGATTTATTTGTGTCCATGTTTTAAAAATATCCGGTATAAATGATAAAAATAAAAAAATCGCTTCGATACGGACAGCTTCTCTTATTTCAAGCTGGCTTGTTGTGCGAAAAACAAGAGCTGATAATTGTACAAGTAAGAATAAGCGAAGAGGGATTTTTATAAAATCAGGGGCTGGAATAAAAAAAAACAGGGTTGATGAGTTAAACCAAAAGTTTACAGGAACTGTGAATGTTTCCGTGTTTAAGAATATTATCAAATTAGAGATTATTGAAAGGATGTACATTAGAGAAGCGTAGTATATTGCGGGCTTAAGATCTGTTATCTGTTCTATTACTGTGATTTTGCATGATAGTGCGATTATTATTACAGTTATTATAAGAACGCATAATTGTATTGGTGAAAGCGTTACGCAGAAGATTGATATTGGAAGAAGGAGTAATAATTTAATAATTGCGGGAACCTTATGAAGATAGCTTTTTTTTAGATTGTATTTAAAGATGGACGAATTTTTCATGTCATAAACTCAAAGAAAAAATTAAAATAGGTAATGATGATAAAAGAACAGAAGAACCATAGTAGAAATAACGGTTTTCGCTGAACATATTGCGGTTATTCTTTGCAAAGGCGATACCGGTAATTATTCCGACAATAGGAGCCGCAATTGCTCCAAGAATAGCTATACCAAGTTCATCCTGACTCAATGTTACAAATGTAAGAAAAGTGAGACCAGCACCAAGCGCAAAACCTGTTACAAATGTATTAATATAACCAAAAGTGTTATCTGTTGGATTATTTCTATAGATGTTTTCCCTTGAATATATTGCGATACCCATATATGCCAGGGAAGGTAATGAAATAGCGAAAACCTTGGGTAAAATTTCTCTATTTCTTTGTTTCTTTGCCGCTCTTATTGCTATTGATTGATCTTTAATGCTTGACGCTTCTATTAGCATCGCTTGAATCTGTTTTACAGCCAAATTATCACTTTTTATTCTTATTGTAATACTAAGCGCGCTATTACCTCTATTGTCTCTTTCTGAAGGATTTACTCCTAAATCCAAAAGTAATCTTACTGTTCGCGGATTAGGCTTATATAAAAAATAATCATCACTGTTGTCAACTTCAAGTAAAATAAAAAGCAAATTTTTGCCGTCATTGGATCTTAGAAACGGATCTGCTCCAAACCCCAGTAATTCCTGTATAAGATCATGTTTGGTGTTACTATTTTCTTCTTTTGCCGCAGCTATCATTATCGGAGTAAACCCGTCATTGTTAACCGCGTTTACATCTGCTCCTGCATTTACAAGAATGTTTAGTCTCCTTCTGTTTAAATTATTATGCATAACGGTATTCCCGTTATTATCTTTTATATTGGGATCTGCGCCATTTTCAATAAGTATATTTATCATAGGAGAATCATCTATCCTCATAATAGGAGTTCTCCCCAATCCGTCTCTAATATTGGGATCAGCTCCCATTTTCAATAAGCTTAAAATTTCGGAAGCATCGCGCGTTTTTATCAAGAATGGGTCAAAGTCTGTATCACGTATATTTACAGGAAGACCGTACCTAATAAGTAAAAGAGTATGCGAGATTGAGATTCTGGTGAAAGAGAAAACCCTTTCGTTATTTCTAATAGTTGTAAGGATTAATGGATCTGCGCCGGCTTCAAGCAGTAGTTCAACGATTTCAAGGTTATTGGTTATATCTCGTGTGGAATATAATCTATACGAATTAAATAAACGTAATAAGGCATGAGATAAATATTCATTCCTTGTTGAAAAACTGCCTGAAAAATCAGGACTATTTTCTTTTTCCCAATTATAAATTAAATTAAAAGCGTCTGTATCTCTTGCGTTAGTTAAAGATATTAAAAGGGGAGATACACCATCACTACTAAGAAAATCAAAACGGTAACCTGAATTAATAGCGTTTTCTACATCTGTAACAGATCGTCTTCTTGCGGCATTCCATGCTTCCTGTGAAAAAACGCTTAATGCAGCCTGCTCTCTGTTTCTTGTGTTTGTTTCTGGATATAAAATTATTAAAGGAAAAAATAATAAAAATACAAAAATAAACATTTTTTGTTTTTTATTCGCGAAAATGTATTGTTGATATTTTTCTAAAGCCATAATAAGTCCTTAAGTTCCCCTGGTGGTTTTAAAAGAGGATGATGTATTCCCAACGAAGCCAAATTGAGCGAAAGCGCGTCCATAGGTAAGCCGTCAAATGTTATTTTTCCTTTATACAATATTATAAAACGGTTTGCAAGAGCTAAACATTTTTCAAGCTCATGGGTCAGAATAATAATGTTTTTTTTGTCTCCCAAAAGTTTTTGAAAAAGACTGTTAACCTGTAAAATACCGGGAAAATCAAGGTTCGCGTACGGCTCATCAAAAATTATAGTGCCTGCGTCCATTGCCAAAACAGCGCCGGATGCGAGGCGTCTTTTCTCTCCGCCGGAAAGAGAACGGGCAGGGAAGTCCGCCTTTTCTTCAAGACCTGTTTCCAAAAGTGCGTTTTTTACACGGGAAGCGATTTCATTTTTTTTTAATTTCATGTTGCGCGGACCAAAAGCTATATCCTCACGCGGTGTTTCTCCAAGTATTTGTAAATCCGGCTCCTGAAAAACAAGCCCGATTTTTTCATTTGTTTTTACGCTGCCAAAAGTCGGCTCTTCAAGACCTGCTATGATGGACATTAAAAGACTTTTCCCCGAACCGTTGGCTCCGGCGATAATCGTACAGCCGCCTTCATTTAAGGAAAGCGAAACATCATCAAGCGCGTAAAAAAAACCGCCGCGAATTTGCTCATCAGACTGTAAATCATCAAAAACAGGAAACCGCTTTATGATATTAGTAAGTACAATCATATTGAATTTATATACCTTGCGGCTATAGGACGAAGTTTCAGCGTAAGAGGGATGCATATCGCGAGTTTTATAAGATCGCCCGGGATAAAAGGAAGACACCATGTAATCATGGCGGCTGTAAATGAAATTGAATTTAAACGCATAACGTAAAGAACTCCGCAGGCTATTATTATCGCAAAACCAAGAAAGGAAGCAATGCTGATTCTAATTATTAAAAAAAAGTTTAATTTTTTTTCGCTTGTTTTGGGAATGCCGCAAATAAGCCCTGATGCAAGGGAAGCAATAAAGTATCCGATTATAAATCCGCCCAAAGGAGTAGCGAACGCTCCCGGTCCCGGAATAACAAACACAGGAGCGCCAAGAAGTCCCGCCGCAATAAAAATTAAAAGAGATAGACCGCCGTAAAAACTTCCAAGTATAGTTCCTGCAAGAACTACAAAAAGATTCTTAAGAACTATTGGAACACCGCCCGGAAGAGGAATAATAAAAAAGTGGGATACCGCTATCATCGCGGCGAAAAAAAGCGCGAAAACATATCGGTTCCTTGTAATTCTGATATTAACACTCATTGTTAACCTGTATTTTATTATGGTTAACGGATAATGTCAATAAGGAGATGAAGAAAAAGTTTGTAAGATTCGAGGGTTTTTTCTGGAAACTTCTTATCATATTTTTTCATGACAACCGTTAACTTGACAATATTCTATTTATATTGTAAATTAGATATAGTTACTAAAATTATTTTTAGTAGGGAGGTGAATTATGACAAACAGTGTGGTAATAATTTTCTAAAAACCGCATATTGCGGCAGGAAATCTCTTGCAATTAAGAAATATAAATTCTTTCTTCAAATCTGGATCATTAATGTAAATATGCGGACGATTTAACCTAAAGATTTTTTTTATTAGGTTAATAGCCAAACCATTTTCTCAAATTTCGGCTTGTTAAGCTGAATAAACTCACGGGAGATCTATGTTCTCAAAAAAACTTAAAATAGGTTAAAACATGGAAAATTCCCAAATAAGGATGTTACAATGAAAGATAATGAAAAATTGCCTGATAAAAATGTCACTCAAGATACATCTAACTCAGGTGAATGGAGAAATTTTTCTAGAATAGAAAAGTACAAAAGAGCAAATAAGTACGATTACAATTGGATAAAAGATAACTGGATGGGACCTAATCCTTTATATCTTGCCGAAGAATTATGTGCAAACATGGATTTGCGCCCCGGCAT
>JGI24695J34938_10000297_pt1 | contig 49030 bp, 40 predicted proteins | sample TergutCo191P3_FD_34938 | JGI IMG/M metagenome (IMG submission 34938)
AGGCTCGGCGCAGCCGCAGGCGCAGCCGCGGGCACAGCCGCCGGCACCGGCGCGAGAAGAAATCGATCAGGCGCTGGAACTTGTTAATTGGCGTAACGTTGAGCTTGACGAGCGAAACCAAAGCGTTTATCTCACGCGGCGCGGAATGGCTCTCGATCTTGGAGGTATAGCCAAAGGTTACGCCGCTGACGCCGCGGCGCGGACAGCGCGGGATTTAGGAATTAAACGCGCGCTGATTGATCTTGGCGGAAACATCGTAATAATCGGTGAAAAAAGAGACAGAAGCCCGTGGAGAGTGGGTATTCAAAAACCGGATATAATCCGAGGAGAGATAATAGGATATATACAGTTCGCCAGCTCTTCTTCTTTTTTTGATTTTTCCGGCAGCGCTTCAGACAAAAAAATCACTGTAGTGACATCAGGGGTTTATGAGCGATTTTTTAAACAGGACGGAGAGCATTATCATCATATTTTTTCCACGCTGGAAAACGAAGGCAGGGGGTACCCTGTCAATAACGGTCTAGTCTCGGTTTCAATTATCGCGGAAGACTCAATGGACGCGGACGCTCTGTCCACAGCGGTCTTCGCGCTTGGCTACGAAAGAGGAAAAAAGCTTTTAGAATTATTCCCGGAAGCGGGCGCCGCGTTTATCTTTGATAATAACAGCGCGGCTTTAACTCCCGGGGTGAACTTCACACTTATTGATAATAGTTTTTCAGAAATACCTTTTTAATAAACCCTTAAAACCGTTACAGTGACGCGCTTCATCCCGCGCCATTTCATGCACTGTGTCGTGTATCGCGTCAAGGCCTTTTTCCTTGGCTCTCTTGGCAATGTCGGTTTTTCCCGCGCACGCTCCGTGCTCAGCTTCGATTCTCATCTCAAGGTTTTTCTTTGTGCTGTCTGTGATTACTTCACCTAACAGCTCCGCGAATTTCGCCGCGTGCTCGGCTTCTTCAAAAGCGTAGCGGGCGAAAGCGTCAGCGACTTCAGGATAACCTTCCCGTTCAGCGACGCGGCTCATAGCGAGATACATTCCAACTTCGCAGCACTCGCCGTTAAAATGCGCCTGTAAATCTTTTACGATATCCGCGTCAACTCCTTTCGCGACTCCCACAACATGCTCGGAAGCGAAACCGCCTGAGGTATCCTGTTCTTTGAACTTGGAAGAGGGGGCTTTGCAGGTCGGGCAGAATTCGGGAGCGTTATCTCCTGTATGAACATGACCGCAGACAGAACAAACCCATTTTTTCATAATTATTCTCCTGTAATATTTTTAAATAATTATAATACAGGGCGGCGCGATTTGACAGAAAAAAAATTAAATTTAAAGCTACAAACGAGGAATTACGCGTTAATAACTGCCTTCCATTTCGCCAACGACATACCTTTGAAACTTCTCCTCGCCAGCCGCGGGCGGGAAAATATATAAGTCCGGAAGCTTATAAGTCCTGTTAAGCGCGTAAGACTGCGGGTTATGGAATTTACTGGTAGCCGAAATATTGAAAAAATGGATAACAGGCTCGTAATCAGGCGAATTTATTCTAACCGAAAATTTAAAATCTTTTACAACATCAGGAGCGACCGCCGGCAGAGGTAAAGGCCAGAAACTGAACGCTCCCGGAGTGCTTGGAACCAGTCTAAAAGGATTTTGCCAGTTGGAGTTTCTCATTACAACTAGCTCGCCGTCGCAGTACAGGCTTATATCAATGCCTACAATCGGCTCAAAACTGACACCGTTAAAAATCCGCCCCGCGATTGTAGGAATATCATACATTGGGCTGTCAATTTTTGGCGTACTCATAATAGAGCCGTCGTGCGGGGCTGTCGGTCTTTGGTTATGATTAACAAGACGAATGCCTTTGTAAATAAGCGTTGTAATATCCGCTTCGATCTGCTGGCGTTTGATGCTTGTCGGCTCAATTCTTGTAAAACCCCGGTTTGACACTATATAGTGCGGCTCAATCCGGTTAAGAGTATAGCAGATGGTATCTATGCGGCATTGGTAACAAAGGCAGTAATTCTCGGGATTGCCGCTTTCCTGAATTGAATCAAAAACCAACTGTACCGTACTGAACACCAAGTCTTCGTTTGTATTATGAATATCCATTATAACCTCCAACTCTCTTTATCTAATATACTATAGTTTTTCATTATTGTCTTTAGTGATTTGTAATATTTTTGATTAATATATATTCTGACTGAATACAGGGAATTAATAAAAGCGTTCACAGTATCCGCCTTAAAAGCGCTTGAGCTTTCGCCAAAATTTTTACGCTCGTCTGTAACATAAAGACCGGTTTCAAAGGACACAGGTTCAGGTATGTCAATGATAATATCCTCCCCTGTGATACCGGCAAGGTCTGAATTCCCGGATTCCCGCAGTTTTTCCGCTAATTTTTCCTCAAATTCGGCTCTTTTATTAATATCTCTGACCTCAGTGAAATTAAAAGAAAGAGAAAAAAATTCCAGCGGTTTATCGATAATATCTTTGGATTCGTTAAAATTAACGGAAATTTCCAGCGCCGCCGCGTAAATTCTTCCTTCCCGCGCGGAATTTATCAGCGGACAGCTGATTTTATCGCCCAATAGCGAGAAAAGGCTGTAATCATCTAGATTATATAAGTCTTCCCCGGTTATAACGCCGGATTTAATGCCTTTTATCAGAGCTTTTTTAACCATCGCTGTCGCCGCGCGCACCTGACGATGCCAATAAACAGTTCGATACATCAAATATTTTGAGAAAAGCACGGATTCTACATTAGGAATAAGGCGAGAATCAATATCCGCGCCCCGATCTTTATCCGGTGATAATCTAGAAAAAATAAAATCAACGTCCTGCGCCCCGTACGGCACCCCGCAGTAACGGGCGTCGCGGTTTAAATAATCAAGTTTATCCGGGTCTAAAGCGCCGGAAAGAAGCTTCCTGTAAAATAAAAGCTCAACATCATTTGAGGAAATTTCCTTATCGATAATCGCCGCGGTAAAAACAGGGTCCGCGCCGGTGTCTCCAATGAGGGTTTTTAAAGGCTCGGATAATATAACCCCGCCAGAAAGTTTCTCATGGGAGAGAAGCGATAATTCCTTAAGCGAATGAGTATACGGGAAGTGACCAAGATCGTGCAATAAACAAGCGGCGAGAAAAGACTTAACCCCCTTGTGGGTCAGGTAACCGGAAGCGCCTCTGCTCGACAAATTTTGAAGAAGCCGTCTTCCAAGATGATAAACGCCGATAGAATGACTGGCTCTTGTATGCGTCGCGCCGGGATAGACAAGGTAGACAGGACCAAGCTGCATTATACGGGTAAGCCGCAGGAAAGGTACGGATTCCGTCAGCGCGGCGATAGGGCCGGTCATATAAATATGCCCCCATAAAACATCCCTTACAGGGTGAGTATAATCTTCATTTAAAGACGCTTCTACGGATTTAATCATTTATCAGCGAATTATAGAAAAAAATTTTTTTTTTTACTAGAATATAAATACAGCATGAATAAAATAATATGTTTGTTATTATTCGCGTTAATTCCCGTTATCGCCGATTCTCAGGATCGGGAGGATGATTCATTCAGGGGCTCAATTCCGGAAGCTTTACTAAGGCCTGAAAGAGGCGAATCCCCAAGGTACCCCGAGGATGTAGTAATCGGAGCGATTGGAAGGGGAAGCGCGTCGGAAGCTTCATATTTTTACGCTAATACAGTCTGCGCCGGGCTTCTATCCATGAGAGCCGATCACCCGGCGTTCTCTTCCGTAAACCCCGCGCGCGTAAATAATTACCTGACACAGTTAGGTGTCATCGCGCCCTCCGGCTTTAGAATCGGAAGCGGGAGAAATGAAGCGGACGGATCTGTTTCCTTCCTGATCCGGTTTTTCGGGCGCGATATGGGAATGACAGGAGAACTTTATATAAGGTACGTTATAAGAAATATCGAAAACGACAATGGAGAGGCCGCGCAGATCGGCAGCTGGGTTTTTGAGGATTTATATTTTGATGATCCTGTAAGCAGGTATATAGAAAATCAGGATAATATCAACAGAAACAATTTATATCCGTATGAGAGGTTTTTTTAAATGGCGACACCTGTAGGAAGAATAGAAAAGGAATTTCTTTTTAAGGCGATATTCGAGGAAAAACTGGATGTAATGTACGTAAAAGACGGAAAAGAATACAGCCTTATTCTTGAACGGCCCGCGGGAGAAGAATTAATATTCCAATCCGAAAAACTCGCGAATAAAGTTAAGCCGCATACAAAGCTGCCCCTTTTATTCAATTACCGCGGGCAGGTAGTTGATTTTACAACGGAAATTTTAGCGATTAAAGACGATCTTATAACATGCGGCCTTCCTGATAAATTATATAAAAACTTAGACCGCGATTTTTTAAGAGTCGGAATTCCCTCAGACATGAAAATAACTTTTACATATAAAGGAGATCGCTATAACCTTTTATTCCCGAAGATTATGGAATATGAGAATGTAATGACAGATGATATGTCCCGCAATCTTGATCCCAGAAATTTAACGGGATTAATCGATCAGATAAAAGGACTGTTAAGCAAATTCGCGGACGGATATAAAATAATAAATTTTAAAGAAAGAAAACCCGAAACAACCGAAGAACGCATTGTATCGGAAACAGGAAAAACCTTATTTATACCCTCGACAGTGGGTTTTCTGCCAAAAGTCGATCCCTATCCTAAAAAGCGGATAATAACCGAAGATTTATTCAAGCGTTATCTTGAGACGACCGGAATCGGCACAACTTTTCTGGACGATAACTGCGCGCGTTTCTTAAAGCATAAATTTGAAGCTGGAATTTATTCCGACGCTTGGGTGCCGATTTTATTTCAGGAATATGTGATAGGTTATATCCACATCTGGATTGATAAAAAAGGACGCCTTCCCTTTGATTTCAGCGTGCTGGATCATGTCTATCAATACGCGAAAGTTCTTGCCTTCGCTCTTAAAGAGAACGGATATTTTGAGCACGGCAAGGTGGAAAACGAACCGTTCTCGGGAAGGATTCTTGACATCAGCGCGTCAGGGCTTTTGTTCGCCTGTCCTTTGGGCGCGTCATTAATGTCTACGCTTTTAATTGATTCAGAGTTAACAGTCATTGTCGAAGTGCCAAACCGGAAAATCAACATTGTCGCGAAAATTGTCCGCCGCTTTAAAGATAAAACAGCGGGCTACTTCGGCTGCCGCTTCATGCAAATTGAACCTGAGGACACGCGCTTTTTATTTGAAACCTTATACGGCAGGCAAATTGACGCCGAAGACACCGCCTTCCTCGCGGGTCAGGTTTAGAAAAAAGTCTACTAGTTAATAACGTTCATTTTTAATATAATGATCTCATGCTGCCAAAATTAATAAAATATATTCTTTCACAGGAACCGCTGTCTCAGGAAGTTGAGATATGCGGATGGGTCAGAACAAAAAGAGATATGAAAAATCTCGTTTTTATCGAGGTAAACGACGGTTCTTGTTTTTCGGGAGTGCAATGCGCGTTTGATAAAAGCGCGATTTCCGATACGCGGACACATGCGGCTTTGGATTCAATCACGACAGGAGCCTCTGTAAAAATAAAAGGAAAACTTACAGCGTCTCCCGCGTCCGGGCAGGCAGTGGAAATCGCAGCCGCGTCAGTAATCATTATCGGGGAATCCCCCGCGGAGAATGTTTTAGGCGGGACAAAAGAGCTTGATATTCAGGCGTATCCGCTTCAGAAAAAAAGGCACTCGCTTGAGTTCCTCCGCGAAATCGCCCATCTTCGCCCGCGCACCAACACTTTTGGCGCCGCTATGCGCCTTAGAAGCAAAATGGCGTTCGCGATTCACAAGTATTTTTATGACAGGGATTTTCATCTTCTTCACACGCCGATAATCACAGCAGGCGACTGCGAAGGCGCGGGAGCGATGTTTCAGGTAACAACCCTTGACCTTCAGGCGGCGGCAAAAGATATCGCTTCGGGAAAAGACGTAAATTTCTCCAATGATTTTTTTTCCAAAAAGACATATCTAACTGTTTCAGGTCAACTTGAGGCGGAAACTTACGCCACCGCTATTTCGCGCGTTTATACATTCGGGCCGACATTCCGCGCGGAAAATTCCAACACTGTCCGCCACCTTGCCGAGTTCTGGATGGTAGAGCCTGAGATGGCGTTCGCGGAGCTTGAAGACGACATGGCGTTAGCTGAAGATTTCCTAAAATATGTGATAAATTACGCCATCTGTGAATGCGCTGACGAGCTTAAATTTTTTGACGCTCATATAGAAAAAGGAATAATCGAAAACCTGCGGAGCGTCGCGGGCGCGAAATTCGCTCATATAACGTACACTGACGCTGTAAAAGAACTGGAAAAAGCGGCGGGCGCGAACAGGAATCTTTTTGAATTTCAGGTTAAATGGGGAAGCGATCTTCAAAGCGAACATGAGAAATTTTTAACGGAGAAAGTCGCCAAGGGTCCTGTAATTGTAACGGATTACCCGAAAGAGATAAAAGCGTTTTATATGAAGTTAAATGACGATGAAAAAACAGTCCGCGCGATGGATGTTCTGGTTCCGAGGTTAGGTGAAATTATCGGCGGCTCACAGCGCGAGGATGATTTAAAAAAACTTACAAAGCGCATGTCCGATCTGGGTTTACACCCGGCGGATTATAACTGGTATTTAGACCTTCGCCGTTACGGGACAGTTCCCCACGCCGGATTTGGTCTTGGATTTGAAAGACTCCTTCAATATGTTTCAGGCATGGCGAATATCAGGGATGTGATTCCGTTCCCGCGCGCCGTAGGACAAGCGGAGTTTTAAAACAGCTTAACATAACGCGGAAAAAAATAGTATTGGTATAAATATATATATTCCGCGTAATAGATTAATTAGGGTTAATAATGAGCGAAAATAAAATTATTTTTTTATCCCTTTTTATTTTACCGGCTTGCCTTTACGCGCAGATTTTCAACGCTCCGCCTGAGCTTTCAGCGTATATGGAAAGCGCGCCTTCAATATCCTCAAGGGCGGCAGTTTTGATTGACGCGGAAACAGGAGCGCTTTTATACTCAAAAAATCCCAATATTCAAATACCTCCCGCTTCCCTTACAAAATTAATGACAATACACCTGTTAATGCAGGCGATCGAAGAAGGAAAAACATCTTTGGATTCGCTTGTTAATATAACGGTCGAAAGCTGGGCGCAAAGCCAGCCGAGGGGATCGAGTTTAATGTTTCTGGAACCCGGGCAGATCGTAACCTTGCGAGAAATAATACTCGGGTTGTCAATTCCTTCCGGAAACGACGCGGCTGTCGCCGCCGCGCTGCACATCGCGCCCTCCATGGAAGATTTTGTCAGCATGATGAACAGCGAAGCGCGGCGGATGGGGCTTTTTATTACGCGTTTTTCCGAAGCGGCGGGCATTTCTTCGCGTAACAGAACGACAGCCGCTGAGTTCGCCCTGTTCAGCCGCCAATACATTAATATGTATCCTGATAATCTGCCTGAGTTTCATTCTGTAACTTCATTCGCGTATCCTAAGCCGGAAAATATGCCCGAAAACAGATCAACTACAAGCTATCAGACAATCGTTCAGAACAGCCCGAACGCGCTTTTAAATACGCTGCCGGGCGTGGACGGATTAAAAACAGGATATATCGGCGCGTCAGGGCATAATATTTCTTTAACCGCCAAGCGCGATCAAACCCGTTTTATATTAATTCTTTTAGGCGCTGGATCGGCGGGACAGAGAACCGAGGACGGCTATCTTCTTCTTACATGGGCGTTCGAAAATTTTAAAACTGCGCGCCCGGATATCGATTACAGCAAAGAGGCGGATTTATTTTCAGCTCCGTTATGGAAAGGAAAAACAGACGAGGTTGAGCTTATGTTAGCGGAGCCCGCGAGTTTTACAACTCATGTCAGCAGATCAGGCAGTTTAAAATTTGAAAAAGTAATAACTGAAGAGTTAATAGCTCCCCTTCCCGCGGGTTATCACGCCGGCTATCTCTACATTACAGATGATCAGGGAGAACTGTGCAGAAAACTTTTAGTGACAAAAGAAGCTTACGAACAGGGAAGTGTTTTTAAAAGAATCTGGCATTCAATATTGCTTTTTTTAAAAAAGTAATGAAGTTTTTACAAAACTAAAAAGGCTGTTAAACAGTTCCATTATCATTAATAACAGGTATCTTAACGCGTTCAATTGATTTCGCCCTGCCATTTTTCTCGATTTCGATATAAACACCCTGAACTTCAAGCGAATCCCACGCGTCTTTAGTCCAGTCGGGAATTCCTGTTATATATTCATTTATTTTTGATTGTATGTCGCTTCCGCCGACTGATTGAACGCTTCCTGTACGGCCAGCGTCGCTTATACACGCGCTGCCGTTTGGAAATATTTTATCATCAGTAGTTTGAACCCTGCCCCCGGATCCGATAACAGCGGAGCATAAACCGTCCGCAGCGAAAAAAAATGTTTTCTTTTCAGCGCTTGCTTGCGCGTGAAAATCAATTATTATGTAAGGCGTATGTTTTTTTAATCGCTCAATCACAAACGGAAGCGACGCGAACGGATTATTCGCGTGTACGCGCGTAAAGCCATTTTGCCCCATTAAAACCGCGACAGCTATTTTTTCAGATGATGATTTTAATTTAAAAAATCTCACGCCGCCTCCCGGAGCTTCAACGTTTAAATTCTCGGGGCGAAGCACATAAGGCATTTTATCAAGATTTTCCGTTAAATCTTTTTTATAAAAGCAGCATTTACCGGTTGTTATTACATCAGCGCCCATTTTATGAATGTAGGCGGCATGAGTTCTGCCAAGGCCGTTTCCTCCTGTCGCGCCGTTTCCGTTGACAATCAAAAAATCATAAGGGTAATTTTTTTTTAATTCGTTAATTGATTTTTTAAAAACAAATACGCCGCTTTTGCCGACAAGTTCGCTTATGTAAAGAACCTTCATGCGGACGCCTGCGCGGGATTTTCAGGCCGATCCAAATCTGACAAAACCCGTTCGAACTCCGCCGCGGCGCGCCAGTCTTTTAGTTCCCTGCATGTATCGCGCAGATTATATACCGCGTCATAAAATCGCGGGAAAAGGCTTACTGATCTTTCAAAACAGCCGCGCGCCGCTTCAAAATCATTCAAATTAAAATAAACAACGCCCAGATTATTCCATATTTTTGGATCATTATCCGTAAAAGATATAGCGGTCAGATAACATTCTATGGCTGTCTCAAAATCATTAAGCTCGTAATATATCAGCCCCATTGAGTGCCACGCTTCTGTAAGACCATCGTTTATAACAAGGGAATTTTTAAAACTCTCCACCGCCTGCTGATATTCGCCGGTTTTTTGCAAAGCGATCCCCAAATTAAGCCAAAGAAGAGAATTCTCAGGCTCTAAAACCAATGCCTGCCTGAAAAGCTGGATAGCTTCAAAAGGGCGGTTCGCCTCAGTCAAGGCTATACCGGAATTATTCAGAGCCGCGGCGTCTTCCATAAGTGTTTAATATATCTGAAATAAACCTGATAAACAATAGAGGCTTTTTCAAAACTTCAGCTTTTGAAAAAAGCTCAATAGATTATACGTTATTCGCGGCTTTATTCCAAAAAAAACGCGTTTTACGCGAAATCCGCGTCTTGTTGATTTTCACCTACATGTAGTATAATATCTTATAAGTGAAAGACATTAGCGAATATAACAGCGGAATGACTGAACATGAGTTTTTTTCCTTTTTGTACGAAAAAATTGTGACAAGGGAAGTAATTACTTTCTCAGGTCTTAAGGAATTAATCGCGTTTGTAATAAAAGATAAATGGACGCATCCTGTTATAATGAGGGCTTTCCAGCTCTTAAAAAGGCTTAATTGGGGGTTTTTTTCCGCAATCGACCCGAATACTCATAAAAAACTCTGGAAGGAAATGGTAATCGCGGACAGGGATTTCCCGGAAGCCGGCGATCTTAAAAGAACCCTGCAAATATCAAACCTTTATGTCGCGATGCTTGATATTCACGGTTACACAAAATTTTGCATGGAATCCAGAAAAAATCTTTCCATGATGCATACTCTTGATTGGGCAATAGAAAATGAGATAAAACGCATATCATCTCAGTGCGGCGCTGTCAGCCAAAGAGAACGGGGCGATGAAATGGTTGTAGTCGCCGCTAGCGCCACAGACGCCCTTATGGCGACTTTATGCGTAATCGATTATTTTGGCAAAACAAATGTTGTAGGCGATCCTGTGATTCCGACTAAACGAACAGGCAACGCTGAGGCTCTGCCTGTCTTTAAAATCACCGCCGGTATTACAGGCGGCAATACGCAAAGCCCCTTAATCATTACAGAGAGAGGCAACTTAGCGGGTTTTCTTTTAAACTCAGGAGCGAGGCTTCAGACAAGAGCGAATGAGCTTTCGCCAAAAGAATCGAGGGTGATGATCGCGAAACAGGTAATGATGAATTATGAAAAAGAAAACGCCTCAAGCAAATGTATATTAGCTCAGGGCGACTCTATATATTTTTTTGATACCGGGCATATCGAGTTTAAAGGAGTAATGATTCCCACCTGTGAAGTTGTTTTTGACAAAAATGAGCGCTACAAGGAAAAATTCGCCGAAGACATGACTCGTCTTTTTGGATCCATCCGCGATAATTTATGGGAGCTGCGCATTTATCAGGATATGATGGAGCTTTTAACGAGGGCAGCGCAGACCATGCCCAAATTTAACATAACGCCGAAACAGCCTGTTAACGGCATGCAGACAATTACAAATGAATCTTATACCCTGATTTGCCGCCAGGCGATGAGAGCGTATTGCGTAAACGAGGATTATTACGCAGGCGTGGAATTTTTGAATCAGCTTATTGATATAAGCGAGAACGTCCCCGGGTTTGACAGACTGACGCTTGATTATCTTAAAGGCATAACCGAAAAATATCAGCTTCTCCTTAACGCTTATGAAACTCATTTAGATAAAGAAGTAGATGAAAAAGCCGCCGCGATTTTCGGAGATCATTTTAAAACATGGGCAGCCGCGAAAAACGGCGTGCAAATATATGAAAAAATGCGCGGTATCGGACGCAAGAGCAAGGAAATCACCAAAAAGAAAAATCTGTGGCTTAGTATGTTATCCCAAAATAAAGAAAAAATGGAGTTTACTCTATATTCAGGTAAAAAATAATATAAAATTTTTTATATTATTAAAAAAGTATTGGTAAATGTTTATTGCCTAATTTAATTGACAACGGTTAATTATGCAATTTATAATTCATCCAAGTGGGGGTCTGAAATGAAATTGAGCTTAAAGATTCCGTTATACTTTGGCGTGATAATACTTATTATCTCGTTAAGTGTCGCCGTCATTTCCATACTAACAAGCGCCAGAATACTAAGGCAGACCCTTATGGAGGCGATGCACGCGGAAACAGACGCGAATTCCGATCTTGTCAACGAAAGACTCGGAAGGCAACTTGATGTATTATCAGAAATCGCGAACCGCGCGTACATTCGGACAATGGATTGGGAAACAATTCAGCCGACGCTTGTTCCTAATATTCCGCGCACAAATTCACTCGATATGGCTTTAGTATATCCTGACGGAACGGCGTATTATGTTATTGACAACACAACCTTGAATATAGCGGACCGCGATTATTTCATAAAAGCGATAAGAGGCGAAAGAGCCGTAGAAATTGTTGTCAGCCGCATCAGCGGCAATGTTGTCGCTATGTTCGCGGTTCCTATCTTCCGCGATGATAATCCTAACGCGCCTGTAGTAGGCGTATTATTAACCAGAAAAGACGGAGTAAAAACGCTTTCCGATATGGTTGCCGCGCTTCAAAGCAGCATGACAACCGGGCGTTACTTTGTGGTTGACTCTCAGGGAACATTTCTGGGGCATCATGACACGCAGCTTGTCAAGGATCAATTTAATCCCATTAACGAGGTCGCGAATGATTCGTCTCTTCAGGTATTAGCCGACACAATAAGAACCGCGTTAAGGGAAAAAACAGGATTCGCGAGCTATCTTTACAACGGGCTTTATACAATGACTTATTACACAGATATTAAAGACTTCCCGTGGCTGCTTTTCTTTTCGATGAATCAGGCAGAAATGGACGGAAAGGTTCGGGAAATTTTAACGTCTGTATTGTGGCTGATCCTGTTTTTAATTGGAGGATTAGTCGCCGCCTTCTTTATCGGAAGATCAATAGCGAAGCCCTTAAATGATGTCGCTTTCACTTTAAAAGACATCGCGGAAGGCGAAGGCGATTTGACGCATGAGATAATTATTCATACCAAAGATGAAATCGGCGATCTCGCGAAATATTTTAATGAGACATTAGGCAAGATAAAAAATATGGTTGTCAATATCAGAAAAGACGCCCATCTTATGAGTCAGACAGGCGACAATCTCGCGACTAATATGAATCAGACCGCCGCCGCGGTAAATGAAATTACAGCCAATATTCAAAGCATTAATAACCGGGTTTTAACGCAGAGTGCCAGCGTAAGCGAAACTCACGCTACAATGGAGCAGGTTACGGTTAATATTAAAAAGTTAAACGGTCATGTTGAAAATCAAAGCTCCAATATCGCGCAGGCGTCATCGGCAATTGAGCAAATGGTCGCGAACACGCGCTCTGTTACCGAAACGCTTATAAAAAACGAAAACAATGTAAAAAATCTTATGAACGCGTCAGAAATCGGCAAAAGCGGGCTTCAGGAAGTCGCTGAGGATATACAGCAGATCGCGCGCGAATCCGAAGGGCTATTAGAAATCAACTCTGTTATGGAAAATATCGCGAGCCAGACGAACCTGCTTTCCATGAACGCGGCGATTGAAGCGGCGCACGCTGGAGAAGCCGGAAAAGGTTTCGCCGTTGTCGCTGATGAAATCCGCAAACTCGCGGAAAATTCCGGGGAGCAATCCAAAACCATCAGCGCTGTTCTAAAAAAGATTAAAGAATCAATCGATAAAATAACATCCGCTACAAACAATGTTCTGGATAAATTCGGAGCGATAGATTCAAGCGTAAAAACTGTCGTCCAGCAGGAAGAAAACATCCGCCACGCGATGGAGGAGCAGGAAATAGGTTCCAAGCAAATCCTTGAGGGCGTTGGAAACATCAATGTAATCACATCTCAAGTAAAAAACAGTTCTCAGGAAATGATGGAAGGCGCGCAGGAAGTCATAAGAGAAAGCGAAAACCTTGAAAAAATCTCTCATGAAATCAAGTCCGGAATGAATGAAATGACAGCGGGAGCAGATGAAATAAATTTAGCGGTTCATCATGTAAATGAAATCAGCGTGCAAAACCGCCAAAATATTGACGCTCTAACAAAAGAAGTATCAAGGTTTAAGGTAGAATAATTAATACGCGGCGAACGGGATAATATCCGTTACCTGCACTCTGAAACGGGCGGATACCGCCCATCGTCCCGATTCGATATAGTAACGCGGAAAGGAAGCGAGGCTGATGAAACCGTTTACTTCCTTCGGTCGGTTTCTTTCGCTGCCCTGAAGCATCACGCGCAGAGCGTTTTTCGCGGCGTCTTCAAGCGCCATTTTTTTTAACGCGAACCACCCGGGATATTCATCAATCGCCGAAGGACCGTATCCTACAGCCTGCGCGTTTCTTACAATGTTTGTTCTCCAAACATTCATCCGCCTGCGCTGCGCGTCATTTAATTGATAATCCGCCCACACTCTAAGCTGTGAATTGGACACCGATGTGTCCGTGACCCTCATCGCGGGATCTGATCGCTGGATAACGCCAAGCTGTTCCAGCTCGAAGTTTTCCGTGATTCCTCTGGCGCGCTCTCCAATCTCATAATTAAACGCCCAGCCGTAAACCATCGCGGAAAAAAACAATGAAAGCTCGTCAAGAGCGCGCTGTCCCGCTGTCTGAGCGTTTAACGGGTATTCCTCATCTATATGCCCGATATACATCGGCTCTAAATCTATATATACCTCGCCGCGGATAACAAGTTCATGGTTCGCGGCCTCGCTGCCCTGAGCGAAAAGAGAACAGATCGCGGCGAATAAAAAAACAAACAAAAAAATAAATTTTCCGGGCATACAACATTATCGGATATTTCAGGTTTAGTAATAATTCGCTATTATGGTTTAAGCTGATGTATTAATGATTAAAATCGGCGTTTTATCCCAGTTCGATTGAACGTTTCCATGCCGCTTCTACGGCTTTAATCACTGTGCCGCGGAAAGCGCTTTCCTCAAGCGCGGCGATGCCGGCGATTGTCGTGCCTCCGGGGGATGTTACCATATCTTTTAACGCTCCCGGATGATCGCCTGTCTCCTGAATCATCGCCGCGGCTCCCAGAACTGTCTGGGCGGCGTAAGCAAGCGCTTTATCCCGCGGGAGTCCCGCGCGGACAGCTCCGTCACAGAGAGCTTCAATAAATAAAAAAACAAACGCGGGACCTGATCCGGAAAGTCCTGTAACAGCGTCCATGTGCTTTTCCTCAACGCAGTCGACAAGACCAGCTCCTTTTAATAAATCTTTTACTTCGTCTATTTTATCAGAAGATAACTCATCCGACGCGGATAACGCTATCATTCCCCTGCCGATCAAGGCCGGCATATTCGGCATTGCGCGCGCGACCGGAATTTTTACGCCTGTTTCCTGCTGTAATTTCGCGATTGACCATCCGGCGGCGATGGAAACCAAAACAGGCGCGTTTTTACTTTTAAGCCTCTTTTTTAAAACAGGCGCGATTTCAGCTAACACCTGCCGTGTCACCTGAGGCTTTACTGCGAGGAAAATAAAATCGCCTTTTTGGGCCGCTTCTGTGTTAGACGCAATAACTTTAGCGTTAAATGCAACCGCGGCCTGTTTCGCTTTTTCGTTATCCGCGTCAGTTATACAAATTTCTATTTGGCTGTTGCCGGCGCCGCTGACAGCTTTAATTAACGCGCTGCCCATATTGCCGCTTCCGATAAACGCGATTGTTTTCATGTTAACTCCATTCAAAAAAATTAATCTATACCCGCCGCTTTTCTGAAACGACTGACAGTCGCAGCGGCGATAGGACGCGCTTTTTGGGCACCTTCCTCTAAAATTTTATCAAGGGATGGAATGTCAGCCATGATCGCGTCATAACGCTCCCTGATAGGAGACAAAAAGCGGTTAGCGGCGTGAAAAAGCTCTTCTTTAGCTTCGCCCCAGCCCATACCTCCGGCGCGGTAGCGCTTCGCGAGAGCTTCCTGTTCCGAAGCGCTTGTAAACAATTTATAAAGATGAAAAATCTGGCTTTCATCAGGATTCTTAGGCTCTTCCACAGACTGCGAATTTGTTGTTATGCGCGTAATTGTTTTTCGCAGCGTCTTTTCAGGCGCGAACAACGGGATGACATTGTTATAGCTCTTGCTCATTTTTCGCCCGTCAAGCCCGGGCACTACAGCCGAGCCTTCCTGAATACCCGGCTGCGGGACTTTTAAAATTTTCTGATTATAATTGGCGTTCACAGACTGCGCGATATCCTGCGCCATCTCGATATGCTGCTTTTGATCCTTCCCGACAGGAACGATATCAGAATCAAAAATAATAATGTCAGCGGCCATTAAAACAGGATATGTAAAAAGCCCCATATTAACGCCTTCATCGATATCATTATTTTTATCGATATTTTTCTGCGCCGCGTCCTTGTAGGCGTGCGCGCGGTTCATCATCCCTTTGGGCGTAAAAGCCATCAGCATAGCTGTAAGCTCAAAAACTTCGGGGATTGAGCTTTGCCTGTAAAAAATTACTTTTTCAGGATCAAGCCCCGACGCGAGCCAGCCGGCCGCGACCTGTCTTATAGTTGAGTTTAACTCTTTGGGGTTTTTCATTGTGTTAAGCGCGTGGTAATCGGCGATAAAATAACGCGCGTCGTATTCTTTCGCGAGATCAAGCGCTGGTTTTATCGCGCCGAAATAGTTGCCGATATGAAGGTCACCTGTGGGTTTAATGCCTGTAAGCGATATTTTTTTCATGATTATAATGTAATGATTTATTTTATTTTTGTAAACGCGTTTCGCGGATGTCAGCCAAGTCTATTTTCATTCATATTTTGATATTATATTATTATCAAATATTGATATTTCTGGAATTTTCCAAATGTTTTTTAATATTTTTTCTTTTACGTTTGGATATTACAGAATACGCGATGCTTTTTCCCTGATCCGCGATTCTCTCAAGATCAAAAATAATATCAGTAAATATAAGTCCGCTTTCAATTTCACAAACACCTGTTTTTAAACGCTCAATGTGGTTTTCAGGGTATTCTTTTGACAATATATTAATTTCGTTTTCCAGCGATTCTATCTGCTTTAACTGAACAATATCAATTTCCTTATATATCTTTACCGCGTTATCTGTAATTTTTAATGTTAAATCGCTTAAAATCCTTAACTCTGACAACGCCGCCTGTGAAAAATTTATTTTATTATTTTTTATTTTAACTGTATACTCAGCGATATTTTCCGCGTGGCTGCTTATTTTTTTTATATTGGCGACTACTTTAAACATTCTGCTGATTTTTTTTGAATCAGAATCGGATAAATTCATTTTATTAATTTTTACCAGCCTGTCGGTAATTTTATCATTCAGGTAATCAATAATTTTCTCATTTTCTATTGATTTATTGGCTTTGTCTTCGTTTATCTCAAAAAACGATTCCAGCGAGATATTTAAATTTTCATTCGCGATTGTTCCCATGCGGCATAATTCTAAACGGGAGTTAATAACGGCAAGCGAAGGATTTTTTACGCTTTGATCATCCAAATAAAATAATTTTTTATCGTATAATTTTTTAATTTCATCCTGTTTCATCGGAATAATTTTTTGCATTAAAATAGCAATCCATTTAATAAAAGGGATAAGAAGAAAAAGCACAGCCAAATTATATAAGGTGTGGAACATAGCGACCTGACGCGCGACCGCTGTCCATGTTATCTGAAACCAGTGTAAAATCGCGGGGAATATCAAAATCAAAGCGCCAAATACAGTGCTGCCGATAATGTCGTACATTAAATGAAAAAGGGCCGCGCGTTTACTTTCGCGGCTCGCGGGTATTGAAGCGAAAACCGTAGTCAGGCTTGTCCCGAGATTTGTGCCTAAAACAATAAAGGCTGAAGTTTCAAAAGGAATAGGAACGCCGTTAAGGTGCATTGTGATTAAAAGTCCCATTGTCGCTGATGAGCTTTGAATAATAGCCGTAAAAATAAAACCCGCCAGCAGTGATAAAATAGGATTTGTGAATCTGATTAAAATATTATTAAATCCGGGCTGCTGGGCGAATTCTTTCAGAGGGTCGCCCATAACTTTTATGCTGAACAGTAAAATTCCAAACCCCAGAATAATATATCCAATATTTTTAATTTTTTTGCTATTAATAAAAATATGCATGATTATGCCGGCGAAAATAAACAAAGGCGCAATCGCGTCAAATTTAAACGCGATTAACTGCGCGCTAAAAGTTGTGCCGACATTCGCTCCCATTATAACGCCGATTGCCTGCGTTAAATTCATCAGCCCAGAATTAACAAAACTGACAGTAATAATTGTCACGGCGGTGGAGCTGTTAATGCAGATTGTCGCGACTATTCCGATAAAAGCGGCTAAAAACCTGTTTGAAGTCGCCTTTTTAAAGATAGTCTGTAAACGATCGCTTGCTACAATTTGAAGCCCTGATGTCATTATTTTAAGCCCGAACAGCAAAAGTCCAAGGCCTCCAATAATTAAAAAAATATCTGTTAAAACAGAACTCATACATCCCCCGAAAACCGGCTTTTACCGCGGCTTTTAATTATACAAACATGATGAAAAATAATAATTAACACTATTAAAACGCCGAATTCTCCTATTTTATTATTTACAGAAATATTTAATATTGTCAACATCCAGTAAAAAAATATTATTATTTCGCATAACGATTGCGGCGAAAATCATATTTTAGCGCATGGTTTTACAACGAAGATTTTTATCCGTTTTGACGGTAGAAATTACGCGTTAATTCCTGTTATTATTATCTTATTGAAAGCGTATATAAAAATTTTTGATATCCTCATTATTTTAATCGCCGTTTTGATTATCGCTTTTTCATTTTATACAGTTTACGCGCGTCCGTCCGGCAGACTTCAGATTTTAATTCAAGGGCAGGAAGGACAGTGGATATTTCCGATAGACGCCGAGGAGACAGTTTTTTTAAAAGGACCGTTAGGTGACACAAAAGTGCGGCTATCCGGAAAATACGCGTGGGTGGAATCATCTCCCTGCGATAATCAAAACTGCGTCGCTTCAGGAAAAATTTCAAGGCATGGGCAATGGGCTGCTTGTCTTCCCAATAATGTAATATTGCTTTTAAACAATACAGAGAAAAATGATGTTGACAGCGTCACATGGTAATAATTACGCGAAAAATCTGGCTCTTTTTGGCGCGTTATGCCTTTTTCTGTCGGCGGCTGAATACATGATTCCAAAACCATTGCCTTTTATGCGCGTTGGGCTTTCAAATCTGCCTGTAATGCTCGCCTGCGATATATTTCCGTTACGCGCTTTTCTTGTTTTAATCTGCGTCAAAATATTAGGGCAGGCACTGATAACAGGAACATTATTCTCCTACATTTTTTTATTTTCTATGGCGGGAACTTTATTATCCGCTTTATTAATGTTTATCCTGCGCCGCGCGTTAAAAAACCGGATATCTTTTACCGGTATAGGAACAGCCGGGGCTTTAATATCAAATATATCCCAATTAACGCTCGCTTACTATTTTATTTTTGGCGAAAATATCCGCTTTATCACTCCTGTTTTTCTCACCGCCGGTTTATTAACAGGAATAGCGTTAGGCGTTTTCTGTGAGATATTCGCGGGAAGATCAAGCTGGTATAAAAACATTAAAAGCGGCCATGAAAGCGCGGAAAAAAATATAATTAATTATGAAAAAATTAAAGTAAGCTTTTATCCCGCGAAAAGCGCTGATAAACGAGAACAGGCGGTCTTAAAAGGATGGCGCAAACGCGCGTTAGATTTTTACGATTCAATAAGCGCGAAAGATATGTTTATAGCCGGGTTTTTTATGTTGTCCGCTGTTATATTTAATCCGTCAACAAAGTACAGGGTAATTCAATTTTTATTTTTTTTATTACTGGTTTTTCTTAGCGGAAAGAGAGTAAATTTATTTATAACATTTTTTGTTACTATATTTATTATCGTTTTTAATCTGTTAATTCCATATGGTCAGGTGCTGTTTTCGGCGGGAATTTTTAAAATTACCAAAGGCGCGCTTGAAGCCGGCGTTCACCGCGCTTTTACGCTGCAGGCTTTAATAATGCTGTCAAAATTAACAATAAAAAAAGATTTAAAATTACCCGGGACTTTCGGAATTCTATTAAGCGAATCGCTTGTAATATTTTCCGCGTTAATGAGCGAAAAACCGCGCCTGAATAAAGGAAATATAATAAAAAATATTGATAATATCATAAAAAATTTGGATCATGAAGAAATAAATTTATCGAGGTCACAAGAGATTCGGACAAAACCATATGGATTTATAATTTTGATTATCGCGCTTTTATTATCATGGCTGCCCTGGCTGTTTTTATAATAACGCGGATCAATAATTAAAAGCGTTGATCAATTATACTCACTTGACAATAATAAATATAAATTACATTATCAATAAATGCTAAAAAATAATAAATTTTCAGGATCTGATATTGAAATCGCGCAATCTGTTTATCCGCAGAACGCGCTTCATATAAAAAAAGTCGCTCAAAAAGCCGGCATTGATGATGAATATATAGAATATTTCGGAAATTACAAAGCGAAAATTAACATAGATTTTTTAGAAAAAAATAAAAACAAAAAAGACGGGAAATTAATTTTAGTTTCCGCGATTAATCCGACTCCCGCGGGAGAAGGAAAGACCACAACAACTGTAGGGGTCGCGGACAGTCTTTCATTGATCGGAAAAAAAACTATTGTCGCGTTAAGGCAGCCTTCGCTTGGACCTGTGTTCGGCGTTAAAGGCGGGGCCGCGGGAGGCGGCTGGGCGCAGGTAATACCGATGGAAGATATCAATCTTCACTTTACAGGTGATTTTCACGCGATAGGAGCCGCGAACAATCTTTTAGCGGCGATGATCGATAATCATATTTATCAGGGCAATAAATTAGGAATCGACTCAAGAAAAATTTTATGGCGCAGATGTATCGACATGAACGATCGCCAGCTTCGTTTTATCACAGACGGACTTGGCGGAAAATTAAACGGCGCTCCGCGCGAAGACGGATTTGACATAACAGCCGCCTCCGAAGTTATGGCGATTCTTTGCCTTGCCTCAGGCATCGATGATTTAAAAGACAGGCTTGGAAAAATTATTATCGGCTACACTTACGGGAAGCAGTCTGATGAAAAACCTGTCACGGCGCGGCAGCTAAACGCGCACGGGGCTATGGCGGCATTGCTAAAAGACGCGTTAAAGCCCAATCTCGCGCAAACCCTTGAAGGAACGCCCGCTTTTATTCACGGAGGTCCATTCGCGAATATCGCGCACGGATGCAATTCCGTTATGGCGACAAGAATCGCGTTAAAATGCGCGGATTATGTTGTGACAGAAGCGGGATTTGGCGCCGATTTAGGCGCGGAAAAATTTCTGGATATTAAATGCAGGTTCGCGGGATTAATACCATCGATTGTAATTTTAGTCGCTACAGTCAGGGCGATTAAATCGCACGGCGGAGCGAAAAAAACCGGTATTGAAAACAAAAATTTTCAGGCTCTTGAAGCGGGGCTTACAAATCTGTTTCAGCACGCGGAAAATATAAATAATATTTACAAACTTCCCGCGGTTGTCGCGATTAACGCTTTCGAGAAAGACACAAAGGCGGAGCTTGACTACGTAGAAACAAAATGTAAAGAGAAGGGCTTAAACGCCGCGATTTCACAAGTATGGGAAAAAGGCGGAGAAGGAGGAATCCAGCTCGCGCGGGAAGTTGTCCGCCTTTGCGATACGGAAAATAAATTTGAATTTTCCTACGATGTTAATTTATCCATAAACGAAAAAATTGAAGCTATCGCGAAAAAAATATACCGCGCTGATGATGTTGTTATATTATTAAACGCTCAAAAACAAATACACCAGATAGAAAAAATGGGGCTTGATAAACTGCCGATCTGCATGGCGAAAACGCAATACAGTTTTTCTGATGACGCTTCATTATTGGGCGCTCCGCGCGGATGGCGGCTGACAGTAAGGGATGTTAAAATCTCGGCAGGCGCTGGTTTTATCGTGGTTTTCACAGGAGAAATTATGACAATGCCGGGACTTCCTCCCGTTCCGTCAGCAGAAAAAATTGATGTAGACTCTTTTGGAAAAATATCAGGATTATTTTAAAATTTAGCGCTAATAAAAAAACTGTTCTGAAACTTCAGCGTCAGAACAGCTTCTTAGTTTCTTATAAAAAAAATTATACTCCTTCTTTTACGATTTCGATCCTGATTCCGTCGTTTTGATCCGCGTCGTCTTTAGGCGGGATCGTTACGCGCAATATTCCGTTTTTATAAACGGCTTTTACCTTTTCCTGCGCGTATTTATCCAGCGGCACAAAGTATTTCTGTTTTTCGATATCCTTCATTTTTAAACGGCGCTTAAAATAGCGGACATTTTCATCGTTAAAAAATTTTAATGGATTGTCCGCCTGATTCTCTTTTGTTGTATCAACTCTCGCGGTGAAAACCATGTAGTCTCCCTGAAAAGAAAGACTGATATCTTTCTCGTCAAATCCGGCAAGCGCGAATTCAAAAACCAGCGATCTGTCTTCTGTCATTAAAACATTCATCGGAGGATATGAATAGTTTGGGTAATAATCGGTGTTCTCGTCAAAGAATTGTTTGTCAAAATTAAACACATGAGGACGGCCGTGCCTGAAACCGCCGCCTTCCGGGTTACAATTTTTAAAATTCCTTGTAAATTGATTTTCGAATTCCCTGGCAGTTTCGAATATTTCATCGAAAATGTTTCCAAGGTCCATGTAATTTCTTGGTCCTTTCATAAGACGCTCCTTAGCCGTAACGCTCACCGCCGTTACTGGCATTTTAAGAATTAAACCCCCATACGGGCGATTTATTTAACCCGCGCTTTCTGCGCGAATAACGAGCTTGCCTGACCATTTGTCCTGTAATAATCAGGCACAAAGGCTCTATCACCAATATACAGATATATTAATAAAAAGTCAAATAAACTTTTTTAAAACTTAAATTTTTAACCGATCAATTCCTAAAACTGTGAATAGGTGCGGGTATCCACCCGCCGCGGTTAATGAAAGCGTCGCTCTTCGCGCTATTTACAGCCATCACAGGCGAACCGCCAAGCAGTCCGCCGAACTGCGCCCAATCGCCGGCTTTTTTACCGGGAACGGGAATTAAGCGCGCCGCTGTTGTTTTATTGTTTATCATGCCGATTGCCATTTCGTCAGCGATGATTGCCGCGATTGTCGCCGCTGATGTATCGCCGGGAATGGGTATCATATCAAGCCCGACAGAACATACGCATGTCATCGCTTCAAGTTTATCCAAAGTGATCGCGCCTTTTTTAACAGCGGCAATCATGCCTTCATCTTCAGTGATAGGAATAAAAGCCCCGGAAAAACCTCCGACGCGCGCCGAAGCCATAATGCCGCCTTTTTTTACCATGTCAGTTAACAGCGCGAGAGCCGCTGTCGTTCCGTGAGCTCCGGCTGTTTCAAGGCCGATTTCCTCAAGTATTCGCGCGACAGAATCTCCGACAGCGGGAGTCGGAGCGAGCGATAAATCCAAAATGCCAAACGGAACTCCGAGTCTGCGCGCCGCTTCCATTCCGACAAGCTGTCCCATGCGGGTAATTTTAAACGCGGTTTTTTTGATAGTTTCAGCTAACTCATCAAAGTTCATGCCGCGGCAGTTTTCCAGCGCGGCTTTAATCACGCCGGGCCCTGACACTCCTACATTAAGCGCGTACTCAGCCTCCCCTGTTCCGTGAAAAGCGCCCGCCATAAAAGGATTGTCCTCAGGAGCGTTGCAGAAAACGACAAGTTTCGCGCATCCGATTCCGTCCCTGTCAGAAGTAGCCTGCGCGGTTTTTACTATTATTTCTCCCATTAATTTTACAGCGTCCATGTTTATGCCGCTTTTTGTTGACGCCGCGTTAACGGACGCGCATGTTCTTTCTGTCCGCGACAGCGCGCTGGGAAGCGATTTTATGAGCTTCTCATCGCCTGAGGACATTCCTTTCTGAACAAGCGCGGAAAACCCGCCGATAAAATCCACTCCAAGCTCTTTAGCGGTTTCATCTAACGTTTTCGCGAACGGCGTGTAATCGTCTTCTTCGCTTGAAGCAGCCACAATCGCCATGGGAGTAACTGAAATTCTTTTATTAATGATCGGAATGCCGTATTCGGTTTCAATATCGCATCCTATTTTAACCAAGTTTCCCGCGGCGCGCAAAAGTTTTTCGCGTATTTTTTTACGCGTTGACTCTCCTGTAGCGGAAATACAGTCAAGAAGACAGACACCAAGCGTTATCGCCCGGATATCAAGCTTTTGTCTCATGAACATATCAACTGTTTCTTTAATCTCAAAAGGCGTAAACAACATATATCACCATTATATAAATTTATGGAGAAAAACAAGTCTTCTCTCCCGCGTATAAAAAATTAACAGAGTAATTTTTTATATACGATGCATCGCCGAAAACACCTTTTCATGCATGAGACTGATGCTGACATTAAGGTTATCGCCTAACGCGGATAATTCCTTTTTTACATCTTCAAGGGCTGTAGCGCTTGTGCTTAAGTTTACCATCATCATCATTACAAAGTTTCCGCTTAAAACCGTCTGCGATATATCTTCGATATTGATGCCTCGATCCGCTAAAAACGCCGAGACCTTCGCGATAATTCCTACTTTATCATTTCCTACAACAGTGATGATGGCAAGTTGTTCATTGTTTACGGTGTTCATAAGCTTCTTAAAATACTCTCCGCTTCGGCTTTATTCGCGAAATTGGGATTACGGTTGATTAAATCCTGAAGATAGCGCCGCGCTTCTGTATTCTGTCCTAGCGTAACAAATATCTTCGCGAGCTCAAACATCGCGTCCCAGTTGTTAGGCGCTAGACGAAGCGCCTGCTGATAGGAGCTTTGCGCTTTCGCGTTATCCCCCGATCCAAAATACGCGCGGGCAAGATTCAAATGAACTGTCGCGTTATTCGGGTTCGCGTTTATCGCTCTTTCGTAATGAACTATGCATGAAGGCCAGTTTTCCTGCCTTGCGTAAACAGCGCCAAGATTATTATTAACCTCAAAATTGGATGGCTCGATCGCGTACGCTTCGTTAAAGAAATTAATGGCCTCGGATAAATTTCCCAGCGCCAGATAAAGGGTTCCCAAATTAATGCGCGGAAGCAGATATCTTGAATCAATAGCCGCGGCGGATTTATACGCGGAAATCGCGAGATCATTTTCTCCTGTGCCTTCCAAAGCGACGCCCAATGTATAAACATATCTCGCGTCTGTGCGATTGGCGTTTACGGCTGTATTCGCGTAATTTATCGCTTCTGTATGTTTATTAAGCTCTATCTTCACATTAGCCATATTGTAGTTAGTCGCCGCGTCAGCCGCGTTTATTCTAAGCGCTCTTGTAAACATTGTTTCGGCTTCTGTAAAACTTCTTGTCTGAAAATAAACATTGCCAAGCCTTGTTAATGTTATAAAATCATTGGGATTGTGCGAAAGCGCTGTATTAAAAGAAGTAACCGCGCCCCTTGTGTCTCCTCTGTCAGATAACACAATGCCAATCTCTCTGTAAGCGTTCGCGTAATCCGTTTTTATCGCGACAGCCTGCCTGTAAGCCGCGAGCGCGTCATCCAGCCTGTTAAGCGCGCGGAATGTTACGCCAAGATTGTACCATGAAAGCTCATAATTTGGGTTTAACCTTGTGGAATTCTGGAACGCGTCACGCGCTTCGGCGTTGCGTCTGGCTGTGAATAAGCTCTGTCCGAGATAATAGTAATATATATAATTTAAAGGATCGCTCTCACCAAGCCTAGCGGCGTCTCTGAATGAAGTTATCGCTCTGTCATTTTGATTCGCGTCGCGCGCTACTCTGCCAAGAATATAGTGAGGAAGCGCCTGCGTCGGATCAACTGAGACAGCGTCGCTTGCGTATTGTGACGCGCTGGTTACAGCCTCTCTGGCTCCCTGCGTATTAGGATTGTTTATATTGTATGTGTAGTACGCGTCCGCGATTCTTGATAATGTCTGTCCTTCAAACCTTGGCTCTCCCCTTGGCATCGCTCTTCTGGCTTCGTTAAACGCCTGATTGGCGCCCGCGAGATTGCCAGCGTTGAGCATGGCGATTCCGTCAGTTACATGGTTATTAACGGCGCGCATCGCGGCTTGAAGCGCGGCGGACGCTCTTGCCATTTCTTCTTCCTGCGCTCTCCTTCTCGCTTCTTCGGCTTCCGCTTGCGCTCTTCTGGCCGCGGCGGCTTCCGCCTCCGCTTCCTGAGCCCTGCGAAGCGCCGCTTCTTCCGCTTCCGCCGCCGCCCTTCTTATCGCCGCGGCTTGAGCGTCCGCCTCCGCGGCTTCTCTGCGAATCGCGGCCGCCTGAGCGTCCGCTTCAGCCCTGCGGATAGCCGCTTCGGCTTCCGCCTGCGCTCTTCTTAGCGCCGCCTCATCATCAGCGGGAGAAGAATTGGATTGAACAATAACAGGTCTGTTTAAATTTGAGGCAAGCTCCTGATTTGCCCGCATCTGCTCTTCCAGCATCCGCCTGTACGCTTCGAGGAAAGCTTCAGATGAGTTTGGACCGCTTCTATCCACGCTTAAAATGGCGCGTTGAAGCGCACGCGCGTCTTCATCATCAGGATTGTTTATCAGAAGACCGTCAATAAGATCCAGCGCTCTGTCAAACTCGCCGCTTTCAGCGTAAACCGAAGCGAGTCTTAATGTATTTTGCCTTCTAATTTCTTCCGCGGACAAACCGTTTAAACCATCGCCGTTACCGCGGGTTAGAAGAAAAATAATCAGCACAGTGACGCCTACAACAAGCGCGGCGCCGCCGGCTATCAATATAATTTTTTTTCGCCTTGACATTTCTGACTCCTGAAATTCGATTGTTAATTTTAATCCAGCTCAAAGACGCCTTCGTAATCTTCAACGCCTTCAGCGCCAAAGGAAATTCCCTGGCTGGAATCAGCGACAAACTGCAAAGACGCGGAAACTGTATCCAAAAGTCTTTGGCGCTCCTCAGCGATTCTGCGGGCTTCTTCTTCGGCGATAAGTCTTCTCATTTCCTCCTGAGCGAATTCGCCGCGAATCAGATTGACAAGACTTTCAATATTTGAGCGCTGGGTAGAACGCGGCTCTAGCGAAAGATAATGCTCATAGTCGGTTAACGCGTGCTGTAAGTTACCGGCGCTTATTCTGGTATTCGCTCTCGCGAGATACGCGTTCGGGAAAACGGAATTATGGCTTATCGCCTGAGTATAATAATCTTCCGCCATCGCGTGATTTCCCCTGTTAAAATAAACATTCCCAAGGTTTGTGGCGACTGTAGCGGAAAGCGAGCCCGCGATAGGCAGAGCGCGCCTGTATACGGCGATTGCCTCATCATGTCTGCCAAGCTGTTCGTAAACGATGCCAAGATACAAAAAAATTATCGCGTTGGAAGGATCCTCAGCCATCGCGCGGATCAAAAAATCCAGAGCTTCGGACGGTTTATTATGCATCAGGAATTCCTCGCCTTTTGAGAAATTTGACTGCCCAAAGCAAAAAACGCAGATAAATATTAAAAGAATCAAAAATATAATTTTCTTATTCACAGCTTCTTCCTTATAATTCCAATATATACTAAAATAGAAAATATTACAGAACTTTAAACATCAAGGATAAAAAAATGCCTTAAATAACAAAACAATGTACAACCCTGAACAGTTATTATTATTATCGGTTGAAAAGGCTTAAGTATTGAAAATACTGTGTGTTTCGGACAAAATCGATCCTCTGGTTTATTCGCCGCGAATAAAGGAACGTTTTTCGGATGTTGACTTGATCCTGTCCGCGGGGGACTTGCCGCTTTATTACCTTGATTATATAATTTCAAACCTGAATAAACCGCTTTTCTTTGTCTTTGGAAATCATCATATTGATGACCTGAAGCACTACAAAAAATTATATGATACTCCGCTGGATATTGTTCATAAAGATATGGAGTATATGGGCTGCGGCGCTGTTCATCTTGGGACAAAGGTAAAAATAGAAGGAAATACGATTGTCGCTGGTCTTGGCGGTTCAATGCGGTATAACAGGGGACATAATCAATTTACAGAAACGGAAATGTACCTTGAAATTCTAAAAATAATGCCTTCGCTTTTATGGAACAAGCTGATTCATGGAAAATGCGTTGATATTCTTTTAACCCACGCGCCGCCAAAGGGTATACACGACAAAAAAGACAGATGCCATTTGGGATTTAAAGCGTTTTTATGGTTTATGAAAGTTTTCAAACCTAAGTATCTTATTCATGGTCATATTCATTTATATGATATGAACGAAGAAAGATGCACACAGCGGGATAACACTAAAGTTATAAACGCCTACAATCATTTTGTATTTGATACATCTGACAACTCAAAAGAGGTCAAAACCGGAGATTTTAATGGATAATATGATAGCGACACAGCAGGCTTCCGCTGATTTTACGCGGGCGAGGGGTAAAGCCTTTCTTTCGCAGATTCAAAATACTCTCAGAGCAGGCAGAGACAGCCTTTTATCATTTAATGATGTAAGGGATATCTTAAAGCCGAAAAATCAGGTCTACATAGGAAGCCAGACAGTGCCGATTAAACTGATAATCGGAAGCGAAGGACGTTACCGCGATTTTAATAAATATTTTCTTCCAAAAAGAGATCATCTGCGCAGCCGCTGGCAGAGAGTTGACGAAGCGCATATAAAAGATATTATTTTACCTTCTATTCAGCTCTATGAAATAGGAGGCGTCTATTTTGTCCGCGACGGAAACCACAGAGTATCAGTCGCTAAAACGCAGAACGTTGAATTCATCGACGCGGAGGTAACAAGCCTTACTACAGAAATTAACATAAAACCTTCTATGTCCACAGAAGAGCTTACAGCCGCGTTAATTGAATACGAGAAAAAAGAATTTTACTGCGAAACGTTTTTTGGAGACCTTACAGACTGCTGGGATCTGGATTTCAGTTCTCCCGGGCGCTACGATGTTATCTACGAGCATATTCTTGTTCATAAATATTATTTAAACGAAGATATCGAAGAGGAAATTCATTTATTCGACGCGCTATTATCGTGGTATAACAATGTATATAATCCTTTAATAAAAATAATTAAAGAACAGTGGCTTTTAGTTAACTTTCCCAAAAGAACGGAAGCTGACCTTTATGTGTGGATCGTAAAACATTGGGATTTTTTAAAAAAGAAATACGGGACATATTCATTGTCAAAAGCGGCGGGCGATTTTTCAAAAAAATACGGACAGGACAAAGGAAAGTTCTGGCGTTTTCTCGCGATGATGGTCGGGAAATTTTTTAAAAGCGCGTAACAGGGGCATAAAGTGGCGAATATACTATCAATACAATCGCACGTTGTTTACGGATGCGCGGGAAACAGCGCGGCGGTTTTTCCGATCCAGAGGCTTGGCAATGTTGTCTGGGCGGTTAACACAGTTGAGTTTTCCAATCATACAGGATACGGCGCGTGGAGAGGCAAGGCGCTTGATTCAGAACTAGTGTCCGATCTTGTAAAAGGCATTGAGGAAAGGGGCGCGCTAAAAGACTGCCGCGCTGTTCTTTCGGGTTATCTTGGAAGCGGAGAAACAGGTAAAATAATCGCGGGCGCCGTAAAAAAAACCCGGGAATACTCTCCTTGCGCGCTTTACTGCTGCGATCCTGTCATGGGAGACGAAGGGAGGGGTTTTTATGTAAAACCGGAAATCCCTGATATAATTAAGAACGATCTCCTGCCGTTAGCTGACATTGTATGCCCAAACCAGTTTGAGCTGGAAGCCCTTATGGGGATTAACATAAAAAATGTTAACGACGCGCTTGACGCTGTGAATATTCTGCATAAAACAGGTCCTTCTGTTGTGCTTGTAACAAGTTTTAAGGAAGAGATCGCGCGAAATTCAAAAAATAGCGATTCAGGCGAAGATACGCCGGAAACAATCAGCATGATTGCTTCAATAATGGACAAACAATCGCTAAACGCGGAAGTCTATAAAATTACCACGCCGTTTTTGCCCCTTGGAGGCAATGTCGCCGGAACAGGCGATATGACTTCGGCTGTTTTTTTATCTAGATACCTTGAGACAAAAAACCTTCAAAAAACGCTTGAGTTATGCGCGTCTTCCGTTTACCATATACTCGATTACAGCTACGCTACTTCTTTATCAGGCGGTCCGCGGGACGAACCTGTTGAGTTAAAAATAATTGAGGCGCAGGAACAGCTTGTTTCTCCGCGCGGAATATTCAAGGCGGAAAAAATTTTTTAAGTGAAAAACAACTCAAAAGACGCATGGGCACGCGTAAGCCCTTATAATCGTTTTTATGATTTTATAGAGGAGCGCGCGGACCGTTATACGATACTAATAAATCACATAGAAAAATTAAAATTAAAATCTTCTGTTATAAATATTGAAGGAAACAGGCACATTTTTATTTTTCCTCCGGGACAAAAAACAATCCGTTCAAGCGGAGGCGTTTTTCCGTTTTCCGGAAAAAGCCCTTACCTTTTATGCGCGCATTACGACAGGGTTGAAGGAAGTTCCGGCGCGAATGACAACAGCGCCGCGGTCTTTCATTTATTAAACGCGGCTTTAACGCTTGTTTCCAAAGGTATCGAAAACTGGATAATTGTTTTTACGGACAAGGAAGAGTTAAGCGCGGGCGATAATTTTGAGGATCAAGGATCGTTTTCGCTCGCGAAAAATTTAAGCGGCTGGGGTTTAAAGGACGAAAAAATCTATATCTTTGATTCCTGCGGCGCGGGGGAAGTTTTTATTTTTTCCAATACTACGGATCACATCTTAAAAAAACGCGAAACCGCGAATATTAATAAATTAAGAAATGATATTAAAGAACTTCGCGATCACGCTCTTGCCTGCGCTAACCGCCTTCGGCTTGAAAAAGTTCTTTTAGCTCCAACTCCCTTCTCCGATGACGCCGGTTTTCTCCGCGCGGGCCTCGCCTCGCTTACAGTTACAATGCTGCCTTCTTATGAAGCAGAAAAATACGAAGCGATGCTGAGAAGCAGATCGGATTACACGGATTTAATAATCTCAGGCGCTATAAAAACCCCCGATGAAAAACGCCGCCTCCCAGAAACATGGCAGAATCTTAACAGCGCGCGCGATACTCCTTCCCGCCTTACGCCGCAGTATTTTAAACAAATAGTAAATTTTATCGTTGAGCTCTGCGGATAATCAAAAAAATTATTAATAGAGACTGTTTCAAAACATTAATAAATAATTATATTATCAATATAGCAAACACGGCATGAGCGTAATTGTTAATATATTTATCGGCGGGAGCAGGCTGCGGGTAGGCAAAACTATCTTTGGCATTCTCTGTCGGAGAGACCTGACCATAAATTAATCATTAATCAAAAAAAGATATACATTTTTATGGTCTGGGCTCGTAGACAGGCTCTGCCAAAAGTTTTGCATACCCGCAGCCTGTCCCGTTTGTTTAATATATACAATTATAAACTCATATTGTATTGGCAGTTTGATAAAAATTGTATTATATAGTTTGGGACAGCCTCAATAATAAAATTTAGAAAATAACATAAAAAACTTTAACTTGACAAAAAAACTCAGGCGGTATGATAATTAATAAGGTTCGCGTATTTAGAAAAACTGATATAGATTTAAATCAGCTAAAAATTAAGGAAAATTAATATGGTTCGTATCCTTATTGTCGATGACAGCGTAATAATGAGAAATATTGTAAAAAATATTTTCGCGGAAATGAAAATATCATTTATGTGCTTTGAAGCGGCTGACGGCAAACAGGCATTAAGGCATCTGGAAAGCAATGATGTTACGATGGTTTTTCTTGACTGGAACATGCCGGGAATGGACGGGATAGAATTTTTAAAACATGTCCGCGTTATGCCTAAATATAAAGATCTGCCGATAATCATGGTAACATCCGAAAGAGGAAAGTTCAGCGTAATAGAAGCCCTCCAATGCGGAGCGACAGATTATATTGTAAAACCAATAAATCCAAAAATCTTCAAAGAAAAAGTACAGGAAATTCTTGTTTTAACGAGGTAAGAAATGGAACAGTTTATTCAGCCCTTTATCGAAGGAACAGAAGAAGTTTTTCGCGGTTTGTGCGGCCAGGAAGTAAAATCAGGGAGACCCTATTTTGTATCTAAAGACGAGTTTGAAACAATCTGGGATATTTCAGGACTTATCGGACTTTCAGGCGAAGCTCACGGAGCTGTGGCGATCTCGCTTAAAGAGGAAACGGCTTTTAAGCTGACAAAAATATTGACAGGCAAAGATTACGCTCAAGTTGATCACGAGGTCACGGATATGTTAGGTGAAATCGTAAATATTATTGTCGGAAACGTAAAAAATGTTTTTGAGAAAAAACACAGAATAAAAATATCAATGCCCTCAATTATTAAAGGGAAATCGCATTCAATTGTATGGCCGTCCGAGAAAGCCAGAATTATCTGCATACCTTTCTCAATATTTGAAACTCAGGAGTTTTGCCTGTCGATCGCGATGGAGCAGTCAAAGTGAATGGAGGGAAATTAAGAAAAGCTCTGCTTTCTATATTTCTTGGGAATCGTTATTTTCATCTTACAAATGTAAAAGAACAGGTCAGATACATGACCATGAACTGGATATTCATGGTCGCGATAATTCCTTTAGTGCTCCTTGGAATAACCCAAATCGGCGTTGATTTATCAAGGGTAATAATTGATTTTGGCATCGCGTTTCTTTGTCTTACCGCTTTGATAATGATTCGCTCAAAAATTCCATTAAAATTTATACCGGTTTTTCCTGTTACTGTTTTCGCGGGATACTGCTGCTACCTTTTATATTTAGGCGATTTAAATTTTTGGGCCGCGGTCTGGCTTTTTTCGCTTCCTCCAATAACGATTTTTTTATGCCAGATGACAGTCGGGGTTATACATTCAACGCTCGCCCTGATCGCGTCGGCGGTTTTTTTGTTTACTAATGTTTCATCAAGCACGCCTCCAAATGAAATAAGCGCGAGAATCCTTGGCGTTTATATTCTGATTTTAGCGTTATCTGTAATTTATGAGCGTATAAGCGTATTAAAAGACCGCAAGGAGAACGAGCTGTTAGGTGATTTAGCAAACGAAAGGGATATGATTCAGACAATGAAGGATAATATCAATCAAGGCATATTCCTGATGGACAAAGATTTAAATATTCTCCCGCAGTATTCAAGCACCCTTGTTACGATTTTTTCATATTATGATTCGGATTTAACAGGAAAAAATATTCTGGACATACTAAGCGCGTCGCTTGACTCAAAACAGCTTCAGGTAATGAAAAGTTATTTTAAAATGGTTTTAGCGAAAGAAAAAAGCGCCAAAGTTTTGGAAGCCGCGAATCCCATTTCCGAGTTTGAGTATAAAGTTGACGATGACAAAAAGTATCTTAGCACAAGATTTAAATTAATCGAAAAAAACAAATCCGATCCTGTTATAATAGGAATTATACAGGACATATCAAGGGAAAAAGAAATTGAGAATGAGCTTCTGTCGCAAAAAGAAGTTAAGGAAATGGAAATTAAGAATTTATTCGATATAATAAAAGTTGATCCATTGGTTTTTCAGAATTTTATTGAGGACACCGAAACCAATTTTAATAATATTAACCTTTTGTTAAAAGATCGAAGCTTAACAGAAAAACAGGTAGTAACCAAAATATTCCAGTATGTTCACGGAATAAAATCAAACGCCATAATTCTTGATCTTGAAAGCCTCGCTGGTAAACTGCATGTCCTTGAAGACGATGTAAAAGCTGTATCTAACAAGGATAATGTTTCTGTAAATGATATTCTTAGTCTCGCTGTTAAAATTGAGCAATTAATGCAGGAAATGGATTCATATGTAGCGATTACAAAAAAAATCTCAATTTATAAAACAACAAATCAAATGGATAAGATCTTAGTCAGTTCGCTTTCTAACGCCGCGAAAAAGTTATCCGGCGAACTTGATAAAAAAGTAAATGTAATGGCAAGGCAAATTGATCTTGGAATTTTAGAATCTAAACTGAGAAAACCAATTAAGGATATTTTAAACCAGTGCTTAAGAAATTCAATATACCACGGCATTGAAACGCCCGATGAGCGAATCAAAAAAAATAAAAGCCCTCTTGGTCTTTTGACCTTCAGCGTAAAAAACGTTGACGGTAAAGCGGAAGTTTCATTCGCTGATGACGGGAGAGGACTTAACTGGGAAAAAATAAAAGAGAAGTACGAGAAGACTCATCCTGGAAAACCCGTTGATAAAAAAGTTTTATTAAACGCGATTTTTACGCCCGAGTTCTCCACCGCGGAGGAAACATCGACAGCAGCAGGCCGCGGAGTCGGATTAAGTTTTGTGAAAGACATTGTAAAAGAATACGGCGGCTCAATAAATGTCAACTCAACTGAAAACGGGCTTAGTTTTAAATTTATTTTTCCGTTAGCCGCGTAATAAAAATTAATCCTTTATATCACTCCAAGAATTTTACTGTACGCTTCCAGCGCGCCGTCGCCGAAATTCCCAGATAAAACTTTTTTTGTTAAAATTTTTCCGAGCTGTACGCCTTCCTGATCAAAACTGTTAACATTCCAGACAAATCCCTGAAACATCACTTTATTTTCATAGTGCGCGAGAAGACTGCCCAACGCGGAAGGCGTTAAACGCTGTCCGTAAATCAAACTTGATGGACGTCCGCCCGGAAACTCTTTGTTTTTATCTTCGCTTGTCTGCCCTTTCGCGAACGCTACAATCTGCGCGGCTAGATTCGCGGCAAGCTTTGTCTGGCTTAATGAACCATCAACAGAAACATCGTCTTTCTTTTGGCTCTCTTTAAAACCTATAAACTGGAGAGGAATAACAGAAGTTCCCTGATGTAGAAGCTGATAGAAAGAGTGCTGCCCGTTTGTGCCGCTTTCTCCGAAGATCACCGGGCCAGTTTCGTAATTTACGCTTTCGCCGAACCTGTTCACCCGCTTTCCGTTTGACTCCATATCCATCTGCTGCAAGTGCGCCGGGAAACGGGATAAAGCCTGGCTATAAGGAAGAACCGCCGTGTAAGGATAACCCAAAAAGTTGCGCTCCCATACGCCGATTAAAGCGTCAAGAAGAGCCGCGTTTTTTAAAACATCGGATTCCAGCGCGAATTTATCAGCCTCGCCAGCGCCTTCCAAAAATTCTTTAAATACTTCCGATCCAAAAGCGAGCGAGAGAACACAGCCGCCGACAGCCGACGACGAAGAATAACGGCCTCCGACATAATCGTCAATGTAAAATGAATCAAGATAAGCGCTGTTACGCGCAAGAGGACTTGTTTCGCTTGTAACGGCTATCATGTGTTTGCTCGGATTTAAGCCTGCTTTTAATAATTTGTCTTTAACAAAAAGTTCGTTCGCGAGCGTTTCCTGAGTTGTGCCGCTTTTGGAAACAAGAATAAATAAAGAAGAGTCAAGCGAAGATGAGGCAATAATCTGCGAGGCGTCATCGGGATCAACGTTAGAAATAAATTTCGCGCTCATTTTCTTTTTTCCTTCCGTCTGCGCCCAGTTATCAAGCGCGAGGTATAAAGCGCGCGGCCCTAAATCAGATCCGCCGATTCCGATTTGTATAACAGTATTAAATTGTTTTCCTGTAGAGCCAGAAAATTTTCCGTCATGAACAGCTTTGGCGAAACCGCTGAAACGTTCAAGTTCAGCGCGGTAAAATTCTCCAATGTTCTTTCCGCCATTTTCAATAATCGGATTTCCCTGCTCTCCCCTCAAAAGCTGATGGAGAACTTTGCGTTTTTCCCCGGTGTTCATTACCTCCCCATTAAGAAGAGCTTTATATTTATCGATCAGATATGTTTCGTCCGCGAGCTCCTGAAACAACTTAACGCATTCATCGTCGACGGATTTCGCCGCCCATGAATATGTTAACCCCGCCGCCATTTTTACATTACGCTTACTCACTCTGTCCGCGTCAAGAGAATTCTTTAAATTAAATTCTTTTTTAGCGTAATCCGATAATTTTTTATAGGTGTTTGTTTTATCAAAATTTAAATATTGCATGATATCTCCTTATAAATACTATGACAGTAAAAACCAATAAAATCAAGGAAAAAATAAACATAAAAAAGGAAATGGTTTCATAATTATACAATATGTCAATATAAGGAAAAAAAATCTCCCTTTTGCCTTTTAGCGAAGTAATATCCTGCCACGGAAGAATGATGGAAACCGCGCGTAATAACATCATAAGAACGAGAATGGGACTTAATATAAATAAAAATCCAGGCAATACGGGTTTAAATAAAATTTTCTTTTTTAGTTTAAAAACCTGAGCTATATAATGATTATTCAATTCTGTTTTAAGCTCATTAAACGCGCGCCTGAATTTATTAATCATAATCAACATAAATATTATAAGAATAAAACTAAATAAAAATAAAACAATTACGCGCGCTCTTTCATATAGATAGTTTCTTTGTGTGTCCAGATTGATAAAATCATATGAGGTTCCATGAATGCCCAGTTTTTTTAAACTGTTAATAATAAATGTTTCATCATAACCTGTTGAAGCTGACAATAACGCCAAAAAATTATCCGCGTTCCCTCCCGTAAATGAAGACGGAATGTATATACGGCTGGTATCGTCATCTCTGTCATCAATAACGCCTGTTATAAGCCATGATTCGTTTCTAATTTTAAAAAAATTTCCTGTTATATTAGCGGAACCAAAAATAGCGTAAGCGGCGGTTTTATTCAGTACAGCGTGTTTTTGTTTTCCTGTCCACGCTTGTTTGGAAAAAAATGAACCCTCAATTACGCTGTATTTTTTTATACGCTGATAACTGCTGTTAGTCGCGATGATTGTAACAGGAAAATCCGCGTAATCCAGACTGATTCTGTCCGAGGATTTAATTTCATATGTCATAAGAAAATCAGTCTCGGTAAATTCCTCAATTATGTTAACATTAATACCGGCAGCGCCAATCCGCGAAGGCGTGATTAAAAGAATATCTTTTATGCTTTCCGCCTCCGCTAAAAAGGCAATAATAAAAAGCGAAAAAATTGATAATAGCGCCGCCGCAGCGCATAAAACGGCGGGTTTCGCGGATTTTTTATCAATTTTCAAAAAAATCCTCCGCGTTCTTTAATGTAACCGACATTCCAGCGGCTAAAGATTTATCGCTTACAAGGACAATAGGTTCAAAAAAAGTAATACCGCGCGAAACAACCGTGTTCTGATGATCTGAATCTCCGATAAAAATATTTAGCCTGTCAATATAATATTCCTGTCCCATGAATCCGTTTCTTCGTTTTATCTGATATAAAAAATAGCCGTCGTTATCCTTATTAATCGCTCTGTTAGGAACAAGAGTAAAAGAAGCTCCGCTTCTTTTTTCGAACGTTATGTTAAATGTCTCTCCGTCCGATATATCACCGGATGTAATGGAGATAACCGCTGTTTTTCCGTCAGACCGCGGTCTTACCCTTGTTACATTTCCGTTAATAACGCGGTTCGAATTTACAAGCTGGCATGTGTCGCCAGGATTAACGAAATTATTATCAAGGGATATATTGCACTCAACAATAAAATCGTTTCCGATTCCAATTGAAACAAGCAGAGCGTTTTCGTTAAAATATTTTCCTCTTTCCGCGAAAATATCCTGAATAACTCCGTCCATTGGAGCTCTTATTACGGCGTTATTTCTGTAATCAGCCAGAGTTTCAGCTGAAGCGTCGCGGGTAAGCGTTAAAATATGTAAATCAATTTTTTTGTGCGCGATCGAATATTCTATACTGTTTATTTCCGCTTCATATTTATATATAAGCGCTCTAAAATTATTTTCTATATTAACAAGCTCATTTCCGCTTATCATTCCAAACCCTATTTGAGTCCGCGCGTCCTGCAGCGCGGTAAAAGCTTTATTAATTTCCATAACAATAAGTCCCGCGTCCGGCGATGAATAATCAGGAACTATTCCGTTTCTCGCCGCCAGACCTTCCTGAATAATTTTTAATCTATTTGATAAAGAAATTATATCAGATTCCATCTTGATAATATTATTCTCAATTTCAGATAACCGCCTGTCCGCGGCTTGAATATTAAATTCCATTTCAAAAAGAACTTGCCCTTCCTCTACTCTGTCGCCTTCGCGTACATACACTCTTCCTACAATGCCTGATACAGGCGCGAAAATATTTTCAATGTCCGCCCATTTAGCGATTCCGCTGCTCATTTCAAGCTTATTAAGAGCGCCTCTTTGCGGTCTTACGCCTGTAATTCGCGGCATATTGTATGTGTAAACAGTTCTGGAAAAAAATACAAGCAAAACAAAAATAACAATAATTAAAATAGTTATTCTTTTTTTATTTATTCTCATACATCAAATCCTTCTTCGTTTATATTATATAAATAAAGTTATAATTTTTTATTTTACTCCCGATAATTCAATGCCTTTTTCAAGATCGCTCTGCCCCGCCAGCAGTAGCCAGATTGGAACAAACATATAAACGCAGGATGCCGCGAAAATTAGTGCTGTTCTTCCGTCAGCAATGCGCGAAAGATAAACAGATAGAGGTTCCATGGTGAAATTATCAATAAATATTATTGCCTGTTCGACAACATTCCAGTATTCGATAAATGTAAGCATGCAAATCGCCGCGATAATCGATTTAAGCTGAGGAATTAAAATATATATAAGCGCCTGAAAATTATTCGCTCCGTCAATTTTCGCCGATTCAAAATAAGCTTCCGGCATTGATTTCATGCTTTGCCGCGCCAGAAATACGCCGAACGGAGAAAATATGCCTGGCAGTATTATCGCTAGATAAGATTTTTGTATTCCGAATAAAGACGCGATAATGTAATTCGGGACAAGCACCGCCTGTAAAGGCATCAGCATTACAACGATAAAAACAAGAAATAATTTCTCTTTATGTTTATATCTCCAAATTGTAAATCCATATGCTGTAAAAATTCCGAAAAAAAGCGCGCCTATTGTAACAGGAAAAGTGATTTTTAATGAATTAAAAAGCAGAACCAAAAACGCCGGCTGATCTATTAACACGCTCCTATATTGATTAAATGTAACAGGATTTGGAATAAGGATTATTTTTTTGAATCTTTCTGTTATTCCGTCAATAAGATCAAATGTTGTAACATTAGAAGAATAATTAATATAAATCGCCTGTTCAGTCATAAAAGAGCCTGCTATTGTTACTACTAACGGAAAAAGAATTATTACTCCCGCGAATATAAGAAAGATAACGACCGCCGCGGGATTCTTTTTTATTGCCGGATTTCTCATTATGAAATTTTCCTTTCAATGTGAAGAAGAAACTGCGTAAAGAAAATCAGCGCAAGCACTAAAAGCGCCGTAGCGGATGTCAGCCTCGGATAATTAAGAGAGGCGAACATATTATTCATAAAATGTTGCAATGTATAAATGTTCTCCTGCGGATAACTTCCTGTGATAAGGAATATTTCCCTGAATATTTTAAAAGAATTTATAATAGACATTATAAAAGCTACAATTAATACGGGAAAAAGACATGGAAGTGTTATGTGACGAAATGACTGGAATGAGGATACATTATCCATCCACGCCGCTTCATAATATTCCTTTGGAATATTCGAAAGACCCGCTAGAAATAAAATCATGTTATAACCTAAATTCTTCCATAGAAAAATTAAAATCATAACAGGAAGAGCCGGATCGGAATCAAGCCAGTTTATTTTCGCTATTCCAACGCTGTTTAGAAATCCGTTAACAGCTCCGTCATAGGAAAAAAAAGTTTTCCAGAAAAAAACCATTGACCCTGAAGGAATCACAAGCGGGATTAAAAAAATCAGCGAGAAAAAATCTCGGCCTTTAATAATTTTATTAACCAATAACGCGGCGGCAAGAGAAAAAATTAAATTTAACGGAACAGAAATCCCGATAAACCTGATTGTATTTAGCAAACCCCGGATGTAAGCTCTGTTTGTTAAAAGCGAATAAAAATTGGAAAAACCTACAAACGAACCGTTTACAGGCCTGTCATAAAACGCGTAAATCAAGGAAAGACCAAAAGGAAAAATAAAAAATACGCAAAAGCCTATCAATCCGGGCAGTAAAAATAAAAAACCCGGACTGAAAAAACCATGAAACCTTGTAATAATTTTTCCTTGCCTTAAACTTGTTTTCATTTTATTTTATTCGTTAAGATAAAGACTAGCCTTGTTTTGAATAATTCTCGCGGTTTCTTCAGCGCTCCGCGAGCCGTCAATAAAAAACTGAACATCACCGGTAATCATATCGTTTATATATGTGTCGCGATGATCAAAACTATTGATTAAATCTGAAAGATTTTCCATTGCCTCAAGATATTCCAGCATTGACTTTAACCCCTGTTCATCCAGATCCGAGAGCATTCCGTACATAGCGCCTGAAAAAAACATTCGCGTTTTTTCTTTTCTCGCTTCATTATTTACAGGAAGACCTGTTAAATTTAAATTAGCGGAAAGCTGCATATCTTTTGATAAAAGAAATTTAATAAACGCCCACGCTGTTTGCTTGTTTTTAGAAGCGGAATTTATTCCAAAAGCCTGATTATATCTGTACGGAACTGAGCCGTCCGAGTTTGCCTGGATACCAGCGATTAGATCATCATCCTCATTGCTCATAACGCTCCCAGGGGAAAACATCATAAGATTGCGGCCCGCGCTTCGCGTATATTTGCTGGCGAGCGAAAAAATATTATTAAGCTTAAAGAAAAATCTTTCTCTGGGAGCGTCCATCGCCTGACGCATAACGCGCCCTGCTTCCATCTGACCTGTTACAGCGCGCGGTATATAGCCCGCGTCAGCGAAATTTCTGACAGACTCAAGAAGCGAGGAAAAACCTCCATTAATGAAATTCGCGTTTTCTTTTTCCAAATCTACAAATTCAGGCATTTTTTCATTTAAAAGCTGATAAAACATGCCGCCCATGCCTCTTTCAAAATCGGTCGCGTTAAAAAGCATGTAAGATCCGTCGTAAAGCGGAATCCCGGTTTTTAAAAGATCTTCAGTGCTTAAGGCCTTGTTAACGCCAAAACCCTGAGCGATATTAAATGGGACTAAAGTTGAATCATAAGCGAAGTAACTAAAAGTATAATCCATCGGCAAAAACCAGATGCCGCCTGAGTATTTTGAAGCGTCAAAAATATTTCTCCTGTAATCATTAACTTGAAAATCAGGATCTAAAGCCATATATCGCTCTAGGTTTTCAAGAGCGCCGCTTTTAATAAATTTATTGAGAGGAATAATATCAATCGCGTAGATATCCGCGCCTTTCCCACTCATTAAATTAGTGTTAATACGGTTTAAATAATCTGTTTTGGATTGAGGATCGTTTTGCGTCTGAATCATTGTCATCTGCGTATTGCCGTCCGTTCCTGTTCTGATTTCAGGCATCGCGGAAAAGGTCTCAATGTTTATTTTTGTTCCGGGATACATAGCTTCAAACGCGCGCGCCGCTTCTTCAAGATAATTTTTATACGTCATTGATTCATAGGCGGAAATGGTAATTTCTCCCTGAATATTCCTTTTAAAAAATTCCGCGTCAATTTCACCAGAAACAGGTTTTTGACCGCAGCCTGTAAAAATTATAAACGCCGCAACGCAAAAAAGATAAATAATTTTTTTAATCATTAATAAAGCCTCCAAAAATATAAAAATCATTAACAAAAATAATTACACCGTGTATTCATAATTATCCTATACGTTATCTGAAGTTTATCTGTAGTCATCTGATATTACTCGCTTAGATATAAATCAATTTTATTTTGAAGAATTCTGGCTGTCTCATCCGCGCTTCTTGTACCGTAAAAAAAATTCTGCGCTTCCTGCATTATCATGTTATTAATATTCGCGTCCTGTATAACATAGGTGTTTATCTGTCCGGAAAGGCTTTCAACAGCGGAAACATAATTCTCCATTGCCTGTAATTGACGGCTATCAAGTTCATCTTCGGAAATTCCAAGAAACATTTTAAAATCAAATTCATGTTTTTCATTTCTCGCCTTGTTATTTACAGGAAGAAAGAAAATATAAGGTAACATTTGTATCTCATCTGATAAAAGAAATTTAATAAATGCCCATGCCGTTTCCTTATTTTTTGATGATGAGTTAATGCCAAAACCAAAATTATATGAAAACGGAACTGTGCCGTCCGCGTTTGCCTGAATACCCGCTATCTTATCATCATCTTCGATAACGGGGACAAAGCCTCCGCTAAAACCCGTATTCATCCACTGCGCTAAATCTCGGATAAATAAATTAATAAGCAGATAACTGTTATCAAATTTGAAAAATACCCTTTGTGAAGAAGTTTCCGCCATTCTTCGCAGTAAATCTTCAATGTCCGAAAAATCCGCTCTTGATAATTCTTCCTTCCCGATATAACCTATATCTGAATAATGATTAATACTTTTCATAAGTTCCGCGAATCCTCCGTTAACAAAATTCGCCCGACCTGTGTCCATATTCACAAATGATCTGAAATTCTCGCTGGTAAGCTGACGAAACATGCTGCCAAGCCCGCCTGTATAATTAAAAAGCATACTGCTTCCGTCAAAGAAAGGAACGCTGAATTTTAAAAGCTCTTCCGTGTTAAAAGCTTTATCAGCTCCGAAGCTCTGAGCGTTATGCGAAGGAATTAAAACTGAATCATACTTATAATAGTTAAACGAATAATTTAAAGGCATCAGCCAAATGCCGCCTCTAAAGCGCAGAGCTTCAATAATGTTCTGGCTGTAATCGGATTTATTAAAATCAGGGTCTAGTGTCATATAATCATCAAGATTTTCCAAAGAACCTGAATTAATTAATTTAATTAAGGGGAGGATATCAAGGGCGTAAATATCCGCGCCTTCCGCGCTCATTATTCTTGTATTAACGCGGTTAATATAATCGCTTCTGGCTTGAGGATCGTCGCCGCTTTCCATTACAGAAATAAATTGACCGTCTACTTCTATTGTCTTAATTTCCGGCATTACAGAAAAAGTTTCAATTTTTACTTTAGTTCCCGGAAATTTTTCCTCAAAAAGACGCGCTGCTTCTTCGAGGAAATTTTTATATAACATTGAGTCATAAACAGAAACAGTGATCTCGCCTTTAATTTCATTTTCAAAAAAAGCGGAATCTGTAACAGACATCCCGGATTCGCGGCAGCCCGTTAATAAAACCAAAACAGCGAATAACAAAAAACATTTTAAATTCTTTCTCATTTTTTTCTCCTTGTGATACTGGAAAATTAATATTTTCCGGCAAATGTAATTTAGGAAAATTATCGGATTTTAATGTGAATATTTTCTATATTTTAGCTGAATAATATCTATACTTTGTCTGTAGTTATTCTGTAGTCAGGGGCTCTATCTCAATCCAGAAAAGCGCTCCTTCTTCTGTATTTTCCAGGGCATATTGATACTTCATCCTGTCGAGGGCTTTTTTTACAATCGTCAGACCAAGCCCTGTCCTCGCGCTTTTCGCGCCGGAAGTACGGGCTGTATCTGGTCGGTAAAACGGCTCAAATAAACGCGATAAAACATCGTCCGGTATCCTCGTTCCCGTGTTGAGCACGCAAAGGCGCGTCTTTTTATTAATAATTGTTTTAACGCGTATGTACCCGCCTTCCCCGGTGTTTTGAACAGCGTTAGCGATAATATTGGAAAAAACTTTTTTCATAAGAAGGCGGTCGGCGTTAATGGTAATTTCGGGAAATTCGCCGCAGATAAAAATTCCTTTATTTTCAGCTAACGGACGGTACTCGTTTAATACTGAATTACCTAAATCTCCAAAATTAAATTTTTCATATGTCAGTTCTGTTTCGTTATCTGACAATTTAACGATATCCAGTATCTCTGACACAAGATGCCCCTGGCAGTCCAGCGTGTTTAAACATTCGCGCAAATATTTTTGATGATCATTATAGTCGCCTACCCCCGCGATCATTCCTTCGACTAACGCTCTCGCGGACGCTATCGGGGTTTTTAACTCATGGGAAGCGGCTGAGAAAAAAAGACGCTGATTTTCTTCCATGATTCTTCTTCGCACAATTTCATCTTCAAGGGGTTTTGTGATTCTTTTCGCGAAGAGCACGGCTCCAAAGACAGCGATGCCAAGCATCATCGCGAGGGCAAGCATTATCCTTCTTGCCAAAACAGTAAGACCATTTCCAATATTATCAGAAATGTTATTATAACCGATTAATCTATACTGGTTAATGGGCCTTCCTTCAGCGTCATTGAAACTGCCCGCGAATCTTACATTAAGACCATCAAAATTTTCTTCATCAAATGATCCTGTTATATCTATTGTAGTATATAAAGATTCGCCTTCAAACTCCTGTATAATGAACTTGACAGACTCATTTTCACCCGCGAAAAGCCTTGCCGCCGCTAAAATATCTTCCCTGTTTGTAGTCGCGGTATTAATTGTAGTAATAATCGGCTGAAACGCGGCCGCGTAAATACGCCTCTGTTCAACGCGGTAAAACGAGATAAATTCCCTGTAAAAAATAACAACCGCCGAAACACAAATAAGCGTTACCAGAAGAGTAGTATAAGCGAAAACTTTAAGAAACACTTTGTTTTTCTTCTGTTTCAAAACCTTTTTTCCATTTTTAAATTTCATTTTTTTACATCCAGCTGATATCCGACGCCGCGGACAGTTTTTATAATATTTACAGGAAGCTTCGCTCTTAAATTTTTAATGTGAGTGTGAACAGCTCCTTCACTTGAATAATAATCATACCCCCAAATTTTTGTAAGCAGGGTATCATGAGATATAACCCTGTTTTCGTTAGACGCGAGAAGATTCAATATCTCAAACTCGCGCAATGTAAGAAGAATTTCGTTTTCATTCCAGAAAACTTTATATATTTCCCTGTTAAGCCGGAGATTTCCGATTACAATTTCTTTTTGTAAAACGCCGCTTCTTCGTAAAAGAGCTTCCGCCCGCTTTAATAGAATCTGCATCGAAAAAGGTTTCGCGACAAAATCATCCGCGAGATTGTCAAACGCTTTAAGCTGCTCGCTGTCGCCTGATAACGCGGTTATCATTATCACCGGAATATCGCTTGCTTTCCTGAATTCTTTAAGAATTTCCTGTCCGTTCATTCCCGGCAGCATTATATCAAGTATTACAAGATTAAATTTTTTATCAAAAAGAAGTTCACAGGCGGCGCTTCCGTCTGTACAAAGGTCTACAAAAAAACCCGCGTCAATAAAGAATGCTTTAATCGTGTTTCCGATGTGAATGTCATCTTCGGCGACTAAAACATTAATATCCATAATATGAACATAGCATACAAATCTGTAGATTACCTGTAGTTTATCCCAAGAAGTTCAAGATGCTTTCCAATATGTTTTACAAGCGCGGCTCTGTATTCATTTTCATGTTCGCGCCACAAATTATACAATCGATTTTTAAAAATAAAAGAACCGTCCGCGTTTTTATGACTTAAAATTAAACCATAAGTGATATGTATAACCTGGCGTAAATCGTTATTCTCAAATAACGAAGGAAGGCAGCAGTCTTTAACGCCTGTAAGAGCCGGAATTTTCGCGAGGTCTGTTGTTACATGATAATATTTTTTCGCTTCCTCAAATGAACCAAGAGCGAAAGCGTGAACTTCGCGGTAAAGCGCGGGATCAAAAGCGGCGACAACGCGCATTGCCTCAAGCCAGTTTGTTCCGGCGGTTTTTACATGGAACTGCCCTCTTGTTTCTTTTCCGATATGCGGGAAGACGCTGAATTTATCAGAGCCCGAATGAATGCTCAGTTTGTATTTAAAATGACGCGCGATCGCCGCGTGAACTTTTATTTCTTTTTCAAACCGCGTTATATCGCCAATGTAATCAATTCCCTTCTGGAACTCTCCGCAAAAACGCGGCGCTATTGTCGCGAATTTCACCCCTGCGTTTATAAGCTCATTCGCTGTAAAAAAATGCTGTAAAGGCGTAGTAACCGATATTGTTTCATCTATCGAGATTTCAAGATCGGCGTTATATTTGCCGCTTTCAAAAAATTTATAATAAATCTCCGACGCGAAGGAAATCGCGCCTTCGTAAATCGTTATACATTCTTTTAATTCATTTTCGGTAAACGATAATGTTATATCCTCGATATTAAATTTTTTATCAAGATATTTTTTTTTGTATTCATCCGTAAGCGCGGCGAAATTGTCAGGCGTAACATTATTTTTTATATGCTCCGAGCAGTCAAGCGTTATCATTGTAAAACCAAGCGATAGCGCGTACTCAACATCCTTCGCGGTTTTTAAATGATCGCCGTCCGCGCCAAAACCTTTTTTGTATCCTTCGCGGAAGACCGCGAAAGTCGCGGCGTCAAGGACATCCTCATAAGCGCGGTTAGTAAGGGTAAGCTCGCGGATTGACTGTTGCGCGAAAACAGGAAAGACATCGTTATTTTTAAACAGATCGATATGCCCCGCAGTAGCGATTCCAAGCCTGTCTCCAAGCCCGAAGCTGACAGGTTTAGTTAAACCCCGCGCTGGCGCTGTCCACGGAAAAAGCGTTCGCAAAACGCGAGCGTTTTCATTTGTTAACTCCGCTAAAAAAACGCCGTCTTTAACAGTTTTTACGTTAAATCCAAAACTGCCTTCCTGCCCGATAATGACGATAACATCTTTGCCGCCTTCTTTCACGATAAAAATTTCTGAAGCATTAAACTGGTTTAAGGATTTTTCATATATATCAAATTCTTTATACTGCATATAACTTCTTATCATTCCTTGAACATTTTTACAATAGGGGATAGATTTAAAAGATGAAAATTGACAGAAAATCAATACTGGACAGAAATAATCCTGAGTACCGCGAGCTTAACAAAAACGCGCCGCTTAGCGTTGGCAACGGGAGGTTCTGCTTTACCGCGGATTTTACCGGTCTTCAGACTTTTTTTGACGAGTACGCGAGCGCTAGTGACGCGTTCCCGCTTTGCGCGATGGCGGAATGGGGATGGCATTCGTATCCGCGCGATGAGAATGAAAAAGCCTCCTTGCGCGTGACCGCGTACAACACATACGGAAGAGATGTTTGTTACGCGACAGACAGCTCGGGGCAGGAAGAATTATTTAAAAAAATCCGCGTTAACGCGCATAAATTCCATCTTGGCAAAATCGGTTATGAATTAAGCGATAGACAAATTTCAATTGATGAGTGCATGCCAATAAATCAGGCGCTTTCGCTTTATGAAGGAATTTTAACATCGGAGTTTGAAACAGAAAATAATATTATTAAAACAGAAACCTTTATTCACCCGGATGAAGACGCTCTTTTCGCGAGAATATCATCGCCTCTATTAAAAGAAGGTAAATTGCGCGTAACAATTGAATTTCCTTACGGCAGCCATAAAAAGTCAGGCGCGGATTTTTCAGTTCCAAAACAGCATGTAACAAGACAGATAACAAGTATCGGTGAACAGGGAGCAGAGAACAAAGAACATAAAATTATTAATATTGAAAGAACTCTTGATGACACCAAATATTTTGTAACAGTCAGCGGAAGCGGTTTTTCACCGGAAATTGATGAAGAACAGCACAAATTGCGCATAACACCCAGCGCTGAGACTATCGAGTTAAAAATACTTTTCGCGCCTGCCGCCGTTCCATCTTTTTCGCGATCTGATATCGCTGCTTACGCGCCCGCGAAAAATAGCGCCGGTTCATTTGACAGCGCGAAAATTAAATGTAAAAATTATTGGGAAAATTACTGGAACTCAGGCGGTTTTATTGATTTTAACGGCTCCGCCGACAATCGCGCCGCGGAACTGGAAAGGCGAATCGTTCTATCGCAATATTTAATCGCGATTCAAAGCAGAGGAAAAATTCCTCCCGCGGAAACTGGTCTTACATGCAACAGCTGGTACGGAAAGTTCCACCTTGAGATGCACTTCTGGCATCACGCGCATTTCGCGTACTGGAACAGAACAGGCGAAGTAAAAAAAGCGCTGGAATATTACAAAAGAATTCTTCCCGCGGCAAAAGAAATAGCTTTATCTCAAGGGTACTCAGGCGCGCGATGGCCTAAAATGTGCGATCCGTCAGGGGAGAACACTCCTTCCTCAATCGCGGTTCTTTTACTCTGGCAGCAGCCGCATCCAATCATGTTCGCGGAACTGGTCTGGCGCTCGGAACAAAGCGTAGAAACGTTAAACGAATACCGCGAAATAATAACAGAAGCAGCCGAATTTATGAAAAGTTTCCTGCATTGGGAGCCTTTGACGGCAGGCGGCGGACGTTATGTGCTAGGCCCGCCATATATTCCCGCGCAGGAGCGCCACGATCCAAAAATCGTTCTAAACGCCGCTTACGAGTTAGAATATTTCCGCTGGGGCTTAAAAACAGCGGACGAATGGCTCAGTCGCCTCGGTGAAAAAAAGCGTTACGGTGAAATAATCGAAAAATTAAGCCTTCCAGCGGAAAAGGACGGACTTTATCTAGCGCACGAAAACTGCCCTGATACTTTTACAAAACTACCGTTTTACACAGATCATCCCTCCATGACCGCGATGTACGGCATTCTTAACAGCGAAAAAATCGATCCAAAAAAAATGTCAGCTACGTTAGACAAAATTCTTGAAGTCTGGGATAAAAAAACATTTTACGGCTGGGACCTGCCGATGCTGGCAATGACCGCCTGCCGCCTTGGCCGCTATAAGGACGCGGTTGATTATCTTTTAATGGACAGCCCGAAAAACACATATTTAGAAAACGGCCACAATAAAATGACAGGCGACGACGCCCTGCCCCTCTACCTTCCCGGAAACGGCGGTCTGTTACTCGCCATAGCGATGATGGCGGCGGGCTTTGAAGGCGAAAAGGGACCGCTATTCCCTGAAGGTTTTACCGTGAAGACCGAAGGAATTATTCCTTATATTTGATCACCAGATAGTTCCCGGCCCGCGGACAACGCGGAAACCGATAGCCCAATGCGCGGTATCGGGTTTGTCGCTGTTGCGAACCACGCTGCGCACATTGTTGGCGGTATTGCTCCAGCCGCCGCCGCGCCTGACGCGGGTTCCATCGAGGCTGCTATCCGGTCCTCTGGGATTAGTGAGAGAGTTACCGCTGGGGTTAGTATTCTTGTACGAATCAAACCAGTCCCAAACCCATTCGGATACGTTTCCATTCATGTCGTAGATGCCCAGAGCGTTTGGCTGTTTGGTTCCAACTACTTGAGTAGTCTGTTGTCCTGAAGGCTGTTGCTGAACAGTATTGTTATACCACGCCACCGCGTCCGCGTTATTACTCCCCGCGTATATAAAATTTCCGGGCGAGTTGTTCCCTCCCCTTGCCGCGTATTCCCATTCAGCCTCGGTGGGCAGACGGTATCCGGTATTAATCCAAGTCGTCGTTACAGAAGCATTGGTAATCGACAGTATACCGGGACTTCCGGTTCCGGGTATAGCCGCGCTTGAAATAACGGTCATCGAATACACCTGGCTAAGTCCTCCGGTGGCAGTTGTAAGCTTCATACAATAATCAATCGCGTCATACCAGGATACCCTCTCTACCGGGCGGTTGGTGTTATGTGAAAATTGGCTTGGGTTAGTCCCCATTACAGTCGCATAACTCCTGATTGTATTATTCGGCGAGTTTTCTTCCGTTACTTCATACTTGCTTATGTAGAAACCGTCCACGGTTACGCGGCGGGTCGGATAGGCGTGGTATGCCGCGGGGCTTCCCGAAACG